>Ga0316190_10001090_pt1 | contig 19458 bp, 13 predicted proteins | sample Eddworburrow2_MG_FD_204929 | JGI IMG/M metagenome (GOLD analysis project Ga0316190, IMG submission 204929) | Coastal sediment microbial communities from Maine, United States - Eddy worm burrow 2 | ecosystem: Environmental > Aquatic > Marine > Coastal > Sediment | place: USA: Maine | collected... | reverse complement strand
AACTCTGCCCTGGCCAGGGCAGCTCCGTCAAAGGAATAGTTATCCACCAGGCTTTCTGTCCCCTGTCCCTCAATCTTACTGGTGCTTAATCCTCCTCTGGCTGGTGCACCTGGACTCAGATAAAAGGTAACAGGCTGTGCATCCGGATTGGGATAGTCTTTATATGAGGTGGGCTCATCCGGTTTGTCATTTTCCCTGACAATCCAGGCACGGGCATCCTTCTCTACTCCATTTTCCACTCCGTGAAGGTAATGGGTAAACCAACGGTTCATCATGCTCATGGGTGGCGGGCCGCCATGGCCATTCTGGTGATAATAGATCTGGGCGGGGATCCCTTTTTCTTTTGCTGCAGCGTAGATACGGTAGCTGTGTTCGGGCATCACATTCCAGTCGTTAAAACCATGAGACATCAGCAGGGCCGCTTTCATGGGTTCCATGTCGTTCAGATAATCCCTTTCTTCCCAAAACTCATTCAGATCGCCGGTGATTCGATCCATCCCTTCTTTCATCTCCTTATCTCTTACAGTAGCATTGTTATAGGCTCTTTTTGACTCATCCCCACTGTGTATGAAGTCATAAATTACATCAATGTCTTCACCCAGGTATCCCCCCGGGGATCTGACCAGTCCGTTGGAACGGTAGTAGTGGTAGTAGGAAGTATTCGGAGCGATGGGGATAATTGCTTCAAGCCCCTCAACTCCGGTTGTGGCAGCTGCCACGGGAAGGGTTCCATTGTAAGAAGTGCCGGTCATGCCCACCTTGCCGGTGGACCAATATGCTGTTACTTCCTCATCTCCATCGATGGTGGTATATCCCTTGGCCCGGCCACAAAGCCAGTCGATCACTGCTTTGGGAGCCAGCGATTCATTATCGCCGCCTGCCGTAGGCGCACCTTGAGACAATCCGGTTCCGGGTGAGGAAGAATGGACCACAATGTATCCCCTGGGAACCCAGGTTCTGATTTGAGAATTTGAGATCACCGGACGTTCGCCTCTGCGTTCTACCTCAGGGTGAACGCGATCCTCCGCCATCTCGCCCAACTCATGTTTTACATCCCAGAACATTCCGTCTGGAAAGCCCGCTGTTCCGGCATAATAGGGACTGGTTTCATATACTACCGGCAGCTTCAGGCCTTCGGTTTCTGTTTGTTGAGGCCGGGTGACCGCCACATGCATCCGGTCAGGCTTCTGATCCCCGTCGGTATCAAACTCTGTCTCTACCCAGAGATCGTGCCTGATCCAGTCGTCCCGGTTTTCAAAGGCAGGAACGACCTGGGCTTCTCCGTTCTCAAAAACAGGAACTGCTTTTTTAGCTGCCTGACCATGGGCTGGAGCAAGAATTACAAAGGATAACATTAGCAAAATTGGAAATCTGAAATGTGCTTTCATGGAGATCATTTTAAAGATTCGGATTTGAAGGGAGTAAATATATCCAAAAAGAGATAATCCCCCAATGACTTACTCCGATATCAGCATGATGGCTGTATAGACCTCCTGTTTGTAGTCCACATCAACGATGGGGTAGGGTTCCAGGTCGATTAATTTAAAGCGGATTCCATGTATGGTGGTGTCTGTCAGGAACCCACTAAAGGTATTCAAGGTGAATTCTGAAATTCCCTCCTTTTTGTCTTCCAGTGTGAAATGTACCCGTGCATTCCCCTCCCAGATGCAATAGAGCCCTATGGGACATCGGCCATCGCCATATAGGGAATCGAAAGTCAGCACGAACCTGTTTTCGGGATTACAATAGGCCTCTTCAAAGCTCATTTGGAAGGTATCATTCAGAGGAAGGTCCATGGCATCGAAATTCTCACAATAGCATTTTCCGCAAAATGTTTCACAGCCCGGAAAAATAATTCCCATGGAGAGGATCATTAATACTGACAGCGCTTGAATATGCTTCATATACGAAAGATGATAAGATCCCAGCGATGGTTGCTTTTACACCATGCCGCTGAACCCACTTCCCAGCCGGGTTTGAGTAGCGCTAATATCTGTAAATATCTTTTTCAGGGTCAGGGCATCCAGTTGTGAAAGCTGTCCCAGACTGATAGAGTTTCCCGGGGCTTCATTCCGGGCTATGCTGTATGCCTGGGTCTTGATTCTCAGATGGGTCAGGAAATTGAATGCTTCTGTGAGTTCCTCCAGGGTGGAGGCATCTATTACGCTTCTTTTGTGCAATTTCCCGGCACGTTCCAGGCTGTTGGTGGAGGCCAGTTTTTCCCGGATGGCATAAAGCCTGATGTATGAAGTTATCGGGATCATGGCAAGCTTGATATCCAGTTGGGTATCTGATTGAGATTTGGCTTTCAGGTTGCCAGGGAGGTTGGCAGAAACTTTGATTTTGACTATGGACTGGGCCACATGATGGAAAAATAAGGTTTTGCTTTCCACAGTAAGATTCACATGGCTGCGAAGTTTGTCAATGAGCGAATCCTCCCCGTAAATACTTCGAAAATCAAAAAATATGGCCACATTCAGTACGTCCTGTGGATGGCTGTTCTGGATCCATTTGCTGAAATAAGATTGCCAGGTTTTCAGATCCTGGTTCCATTTGGGATTTCCGGCCATGATCTCTCCAGGGCAAAATTTGTAGCCGACTGTATTCAGGTCCTGGTTTATTTTATTTCCCAGCTCCAGAAAGTAGGCCCGATCCTTTTCGTTCAATTTTCCCGGACTATCATCAATTACCAGGGCATTGTCCTGGTCCGTGGCCAGGGTTTGCTCTCCCCGGGCCTGGCTCCCCAATACCATGAAGGCGAATTTCCTTGGTGCAGGCCCCAGATCTTCCAGGGCTATTTCGATCAGTCGTTTATGGATGGCCTCTCCCACCGAAGTAATGATGCCGGTGATATTGGAGGTATTGCTCCCACCATCTATGAGAGCTTTAATAAGGACCGGGAGCCGCTGATAGATTCGGGCAAGCTGATTGACCTCTTCTGCTGTTTCAATCTCTCTGATCATAAAACCCAGCAGATTCTGCTGCATACGAAGAATGTCTTCGTAGCCAACTACCCATCCTATATTTCGATCCTTTCCAGGAAGGACCACATGGGAGATTCGTTCCCTTTTCATATGAAGCAGACCTTCATAGATTGTGGCATTTTCAGGCAGGCTGGTAATGGGAGAGGTCATAATTTTTAGCACTCTTGTTTCAGGATCGAGACCGGCTGCCAGTGCCCTGCTGTTCAAATCATTGTTGGTGACCAATCCGATGATATCGTTTTCCTGGGCCACGAAGAGCACATTTCTTTTCTTCCGGGTCATGATCCTGGCAGCTTCCCTGACTGTGGTGTTCGCCGGGCATCGGAGGATTTCCCTGGCCAGGGAGATCAGGGGCTGATTCATTAACTGCAGGGAGGTCTGCAATTCCCTGGAAAGCATTTTACCCTCCTTCTGATACTGCATTTGAGCACTTACTTCTTTGATGGTCAGTATGTAGGTGGTTTGTTCGGTGTGTTGGATCCGGGAAGCAGAGATCACCACCTCCTTTTTGCTGCCGTCTTTACATTTCAGGGCAATTTCGCGGGAGACAGATTTTTTAGGATCCTTAAAGGAGGAAACCAGGTTGGACCATTTCAGATCAAAGAGCATCTCAAAATTCATCTCTCTTACCTCATCCGGGTCAAATCCCGATAGCCTGCTGAACTTGAGGTTCGAGAATGCAAAACTTTGATCCACCATCATAAGGGTTCCTTCTGTAGAAGCCTGCACCAGGGTCCGGTATTTTTCCCTGCTTAAGCGTAGTTCTTTTTCGGCACTTCGGCGCTTTCTTTCAATGCTCAGGCTTTGCCTGATGATGAATGCCAGTATGGTGCCGAGGATGAATGACATCCATAATGCTATCCTCAGGAGCCTCGTTCTGAGTTGTGAAATCTCAATCCGCACATCTTCCAGGTATATCCCAGTCCCCACAATCCAGTTCCAGGGCTCAAAAGCCTGTACATAGGAAAGTTTGGGAACGATACGAGTGCTGTCATCTTTCCACTGCCACATGTAATCGATGAATCCTTCCCCATGATCTGAAACTGTATTCACTGATTCCACAAACAACAACTTGCCGTCCGAATCTTTGTAATCACTCAGGTCTGAGCCCACCAGTTCAGGGCGATAGGGGTGCATGATCATGTTGGGATGCATGTCTATGATCCAGAAATAGTCTTTGAGCTCATCGCCGTAACGCATTTTCCCAACCCTTTCCAGAGCGATGGTTTTAGCAGAATCCAGTGAGATCTGCTTTGCCACAGCCTCCTGCTGGTATTCTTCAATGAGGCTGCGCGCAGAATGGGTTAACTCGGAAATCATCTCCTTCTTTCCGTTAAGGATGGTCCTTTCAAAGTGGGGTAGAATAATCACAAAAATGGAGAGTATGAACAGACTAACAACCAGAATGGAAAGCACCACGATGGAAATGAATAAACGATTCAGGTTGGTCTGTGGCATGAATGGAAGATCTTATCTGAGTACTTGCAGTCTGCGCTTGTGTGTATCAAATATACAAAATCCGCTTAGGTGATCATTCCGCGTTACCGGGGAAATTCCAATAATAGCCGGAGGCGATGACAGTTGTATACCTCGGTAGTTGTATTGTTTAAATCTATGGGACTGGACCTTATAAAATCCACTGGGGTGGGCATGTCCTGTGAAGCCAAGACTGCACCCGTGCTCCTGCATAAATGAAAAATGGGGTTCAAATTCCTTTCCCCTGGAGTAGAAGCCTTTCACAAATCCAGAAAGATTGGGATAGACATAGTGGCTGAAAAGGATGTTAAAATCAGCAGTATGTAGGACCTCATAAGCAGGTAAGCTTAGCAGATAGCTGATATCTTCCTTGCCGTATCCGGGATTTCGATCATGTTCGTGTTGCCAGGTCTCATGGTCCTTAATCTCTTCAGGCAGGTCCGGCTTTCTCCCTGCAGCATGAAGATCATGGTTGCCGGCTATGATAATACTGCATTTTTCTCGGAGCAGGGCCAGGCAGGCTACAGCATTTCTGGAATTCTCATAATTGTAATAAGGTAGACTATATCCAGAAATATCTCCCAGACAGACAAGCTGGTCGTAACCCATCCTCTCGGCCTTCTGCAGGATATTCCTGAGGCTGTCGATATCCTCGTGTATGTCTGAGATGATGGCTAAGCGCACCCTGAAATGGAATTTACATTTCAAAGTACGCTTTTTTTTGCCAAAACCTAAGGCTTTTACCCCCTAGAGACAGACATCATTCACAGATCCGGGTGTGCCCAGATCGCCTGTGTTGAAAGATGAGGTGGAGATGCACCAGGAGCCTCCCAGGATTGCGTCAGGAGCATTAAGCTGGTTCGGATTCAGGCAAATGGAAGCCCCGGAACCTTCCGGAAAATTGGCTCCGCCATAATCGACCGAAAAAATCAAGGGGCCAGGCTCAGTTTCCGTTCCCTCATTGAAAATAGACAGGACTGCCCCCGTATTGGGTAGTAAGAGTGCGCTGCCATAAGTATAACTAAGTGGGGCTGTACTTGCGGTATCGTTTCGTTCAAATACTGCATAGCTTCCCGGGAGCAAGACAATGGGATCTGTGATTGTGTGCCTGTTTGCATCATCCCTTCCCAGTATCAGGTTTTGCAGGTCTATGCTCTCATCAGAGTTGTTGTAGATCTCAAACCATTCCCCTTCAGTATCGGACAGGGCTGTTGGATTAGCCATGATTTCGGTGATTAGCAGATCCCCATATCCCAGGGCACCCACCGTAGGAATACCCGGACTATCTCTAATCTCAATTTCTTCGACCAGCACCTCAGCGGAGTCCATAGAAATCTGAAAGGCAGCCATGCCTTCATTAATGGAAGCATCTACAAATATTTCATAATGTCTGTTGGCCAGTGGAAAGGGTATGCTGCCATGGAGGGATTTGGAAACATCGGTCCCGTCAGGTTTTTGGTAACGCAGATCCACCCTGATTTCAAGGGGCAGGGTTTGGAAATAGCCCATCCGTGTCTCAGCGCTCGCGAACACCAGCGAGTCCAGGACCGACCATACGGTGGTAGCATAATCGGAGAATCCACCTGTCAGCTCAGCTGAATAGCTCACCGTTACAATGGTGTTAGCCAGAATGCAATTCACCGGGACCGATTGCTGGCTATTGCTGCTTATGGTGAAAATTTCTGAAGTGCCGTAATAGAAAGGATTTTCAAAAGCAGCTGGGAGATTGTTGTCAGAATGTGCTTCCACATAGTACTCACCCACCGGCAGTTCGATGGTATCGGGTCTTACGGAAGTTGAATCATAGCTCATCACTTCAGTGCCATCCCCTTGAAAGATGGTGACCTTGAAATCTTCCATCTCAGGCGCCGCCTTAAGATGGCTGTTCAACTCTTTTACATGAATGGCAGAAGTAATGTCGATGAAAAGTTTTCCCGTTACCCCTTTGCTAAGGATCTCATCTTTCTGACAGGAGATCATAAATAGCGGGAAGAGGAAAACCAGAATGAGAGTTTGTTTTTTCATAGCATTTTTTAAGCTTGATGTGATTGGCAGGAAAAAAATCAGCGTTTTTCCACGAAGGTTTCAACTCTTCCTCAATTTGTTTGTTAAACTTTTGGCATTTTAGAAAGCAATTCATGATGAAGTCATTTATTTTTATCTCCACACTAATAGTTCTTAGTGGATTTTACAATCCTATTCAATCACAGATTTTTGTCGGAGCCACCGAGGTGGACACCAATAGCATAGTCACAAATCTTGATACACCCTGGGAGATCCTGTGGGGCCCCGATGATCATATCTGGTTCACTGAAAGGTATGGACGGATCAGCAGGGTCCATCCCGGAACGGGTGAGCTAACAGAATTAATCACCATCGGCGAAGTACATGAGGTGTCTGAAAGTGGCCTAATGGGCATGGTGCTGCACCCCGATTTTGCCAATCATCCTTATGTGTATGTGGTCTATACCTATATGGAATCGATGAGCATAAATGAGCGATTGGTTCGATATACTTATGCAAATGGAACATTGGGTTCACCCTATGTTCTGATCGAAGGAATTCCAGGAGAGAGTCGTCATGACGGATCAAGATTGGTGATTGATAAGGACCTTAAAATCTACATGACCACCGGAGACGCAACAGATCAATCACTGTCGCAGGACCTGAATTCCTTAAATGGTAAAGTGCTTCGCCTGAACCTGGATGGGAGCATCCCCGACGACAATCCCATATCCGGCTCTTATGTGTGGAGCTGGGGTCACAGGAATGCACAGGGATTAGTGATTGCACCCTCTGGAATTATGTACAGTTCTGAGCACGGACCCTCCACCGATGATGAAGTGAATATTATAGAGAAGGGCCGCAACTACGGCTGGCCCAATGTCAGGGGCATTTGCGACACCGAAACAGAGAACGAGTTTTGTGCAGATTCCAATGTATTTGAGCCTATCGCTGCCTGGACCCCAACCCTGGCTGTGGCAGGAGCAGATTTCTATCACCTGGGAAGCATACCTGAATGGCATAATTCACTTCTTGTGACTTCGCTCAAGGCGAGTCAGCTAACTGTTCTACATCTCAGTGAGGATGGAAGGACAGTGGATCAGGAAGAATCCTTTTTCACTGACTGGTTTGGAAGGCTAAGGGATGTGTGCATATCACCTGATGGCCGGATTTTCCTTGCAGTCTCTAACTGGGATGGCAGAGGATCACCCAAGGCGGGAGACGATCGGATTGTGGAGATAGCTGCCCTAAATACTGATGTGTTTTGTTATGAAGGGAGAGATGTGTTCATTTGTCCGGACGACACCTACAACTTCTATGGTCTTGAGATTAGTGAACCCGGAACCTATGTGGATACTATACCCCAGGGAGGAGGATGCGATTCCATTATTTCACTGCACCTCTACAAGCATCTTCCGGAGGATATTGGAGTCGATGATACTGTAAGAATGGCACTGAATCAGACTCTTACTCTGACTGCCAACGATGGTTTTGTTTCTTACAAGTGGAACAATGGGTCCCCGACTCAGGATAATTCAGCCACTGTAGTAGGTTCCGAACTGGGAGAAGGAACTCATGATTATATCGTTGAAGTGGAAACAGTTCATGGGTGTATTCAGTCCGATACCATCAAAGTGGTTGTCTCCTCTGCCACAGGAATCAGGGAGTCTGAAGACTTGAAATTTTCGGTTTACCCGAATCCTTTCAGTGCCGATGGATTGCATGTGGACTATGCTGTTTCTGAAGAAGCAGTTTTGATGGTATTTGATCAGCTTGGCAGAGAAGTACTCAGGAAGGTGCTATTCCCTTCGGAGACCCAGGTCAAAATTTTCTTGTCCGGAGAGGCTGGCATCTACAACCTGGTCTTAGTTTACAGGGAAGCCACCAGGCATATGAAAGTAGTAAAGTTCTGATACCTGTCTGATTGAGAGTGCTCAGGTAAATAACTGTGATACTTCTAATTAATTGACTTGATAAGCTAATTTCCCTACTTTTGGAAGGTGCGGATTTCGATTAACATATTAATTATTATTGGCACCGTCTTCTGGCCTTATGCCTGTGATAAATCGGAGGAGGATGATAACAGATCACCCCTTACTACAGTAACAGATTACGACGGGAATACCTACCGTACCGTTATGATCGGTAATCAATGGTGGATGGCCAGAAACCTGGAAACCACTCATTATGCAAATGGATCAGAAATCCCACGGGTGGAAAGCAAAGCTGTTTGGGAGGCTTTGGATTCCGAGGACTCAGCCTATTGCTATTACAACAACAATAGCAGTCAGGAAGTCTTCACCTATGGGGCTTTGTATACCTGGGCAGCAGCCCTGAATGGAGCTGAAAGCAGTGACAGGATTCCCAGCGGTATACAGGGAGTATGCCCCGATGGCTGGCATGTGCCAAGCGATGGTGAGTGGAAAGAACTGGAGTCATTTCTGGGCATGGACCAGACAGAGGTAGACACCACCGGAGCCAGAGGAATAGACTTAGGCAGTAAACTGGCAATTAGTGCGAACCTGTGGACTGATGGTCTCCTGGAGTCCAATCCATTATTCGGGACCTCCGGATTTATGGCTTTGCCCGGAGGCGGCAGGCGCTACGACGGAACATTCGGACACCTGGGCGATAATGCCAACTTTTGGAGTGCTACGGAGAGAGATACAGTCAAAGCATGGGGGCGCCACATTTATTCCATATACACCACGGTACACCGCTACAGCAATGTGAAGTCGGACGGATTCTCGGTACGTTGCGTGAAGGATGAGTGAGAATATGATTCTTTAAGGATCCACACATCGGTTTAAATAGAAGTCGTATACTTCGTAGATTTCATTCAGCGCTTTTGTTTGGATGGCATGAACCAAATCTGGACAATCGTAAAAATATCGGATCAGTTTATTTCTTTTTAATCCTAAAATACCTTGGGTTACCCTTACCATTTCATCGGAACCGTTTCGGTAAAACAAGGGTATGTAGTCAAGATAGTTGCTGTCATCATCGAGGTACTCCCAATGGTAGTAAGTGATGTCCTGATTTCGTGAAACGACCTTTAAAAAGACCCTGTCATTGCCTTCATTTACATAGTAATTAAACTTGAAGAAACTTGTTTCTTCTCTCAATGGGACTGATTCATAGATTTGTGCATTGAAACTGTAAGCCAGAATCTCATCGGGACTGTATTTTCTCTTAAATGGAGCATCCCCTGGTTTAAAGCGTATTTGTGGATAAAGATCCAGAAATGTACCAGAGGACCTGTCCTTTACCCAGCCTTCCAGGGTATCTCCATCAGGATAAATGACATAGCCCCAGGAATAGCCCTTTTTCTGTGCATGAACCGATGTGATCATGCACAAAAAAAGGATGAACAAAAGCTGTCTTATATATTGTTTTTGCATGGTTTCTGTTTTTCAAAATACCTGGATCTTGATACTCAATTGATAGTTATGATCCCGGCTCTGTAAGAACCTGGTACAAGAAAAGTGCCACATTGGGGGATTCGATAAGACTTGAAGCCAGGTAAAAGGTTTCTTCCGGGGTCCCCTCCCGACGGCCCCATATCGGACACGTAAATTTCAACTCTTATTCGGGCGAAGGTGTGGTGGTCGGAAACCCCGGATTTGTATTTGAGGAAATAAACGCCACGTGACCAACCCGACGCCGTCTGGTCGAACCTAATATAAACGGACGCCAAGGGTGAACCCACCATCATCGAGTCCTGGCTCAACTGCCTTCTATCAAAAAAATCTCGTACATTTGGATAGACAATGATGTCTGACAACTATCAATATATTTTATCATGAAACAAAGACTTTTTTATTCTATATTTTTGGCGTTTACAGCCATTTCGTTCGTATGTGCCCAGGACCTGGATGAGATCCTGGATACGCATTTTAAGACCATCGGCCAGGAAAAACTACTCAAAGTGAACACCATGGAGGCCAGCGGGAGAATGGCCATAAGCATGATGGGATCAGAGGGAGGATTTAAAACCTTCAATAAGAAACCAAATAAAATGCGTGTTGAGGTTGAGGTGATGGGCAGTAAGGTTGTTCAGGCTTACGACGGGATTACTGCGTGGACTATCAATCCAATGGCAGGATCAAGCGAAGCGATGGATATGACAGGGCCCGAGAAGGATGGATTAATCGAAACAGCCGATATGGATGGACAGCTTTGGAATTACAAGGAGAAAGGGCATGTATTGGAACTGGTTGGTACAGAAGAGCATGGGGGCTCAAAAGTATTCGTGCTGAAACTGACTAAGAAGAATGGGAACGTCGATCATTATTACATAGATGCGGATGACTATGTGATCGTTAAAGTCAAAACAAAAATTGTGGCAAATGGTATGGAGATGGAGATGGAAACACTGATGAGCGATTACCGGGAAGTGAATGGCTACCTGGGAGCTTATAAGATTGAACAAATAATTGGTGGCCAGGCTTATTCAACGATTCAGCTGGAAGAAGTCAAATACAATACCCCGATTGACGATGCCATTTTTGCCAAACCCTCCGGCGATGGAGACGCTTCTATATTTTAAGTATAAAGAACATATTTCCGCTTTCCTTAATTTGAGAGCAACCCCTAAAAAGAAAACCGCTGTTTCATCATATTGTGAAACAGCGGTTGTCATTTGTGTATGCAGTCCGTAGGGGAATCGAACCCCTGTTACCAGGATGAAAACCTGGCGTCCTAACCCCTAGACGAACGGACCGTAATTTTTAAGAACTCGATAAATATTTTATCGGAGTGCAAAAATAGATGCAAATTTCTTTTTTACCAAGAAAAAAGTGCAAAAAATGCATATTTTTGGTGGCTATGCAAATCCGGGTCATTCCATGTGGATTCTTGAAAGTGAGGGCGGTAGAAATGATCAAGCCCTGGGCCATAGATAAAATCAGGCAGAAGTACTCTGTAGACGAGGAAGGGTATATGAAACTTTCCATGAATGCTCTCCTGGTGAAAGAAGGGGAACATGTGGTTTTGATCGATCCGGGTACGGCCGATTTTCTGCCAGCCAGGTTGAAGCAGGAATACGGTTTCGACATGCAGGTTCCCCTGGAGGATGTATTGCAGGAAGCAGGCTTAAGCACGAAGGAGATCACTGATGTGGTTTTCACCCATCTTCATTTTGATCATGGAAGCGGGGCCTTTCAAAGGATCCCCGGAAATATTGTGAAGCGCTTTCCCAATGCCAGGTATCACGTCCTGAAAGAGCATTATGAATATGCCCTTACTCCCGACAGGGTGGAAGCTAAGTCATTCAGCACGTTATTTTTCAGACGATTGGATGAGATTCACTGGCTGGAGGATTGGGATATTGACTGGATGGAATTCAGGATTTTTAATGGACATACCCGGGGAATGGTTGTGCCGGTAATTCAAACGGAAACTGAATCCATATACTTTGCCTCTGACCTGTTTCCCATGGAAGTCTTCCTGGAGCCGGAAGTATATTGCGGCTATGATCTCGATGCTGAACTTCAGATCCGCGAAAAGCAAAATTTTCTCGGTCAAATTGATTCAGGATCCCGCATTTTCCTGTTTCATGACACCCTCAAAGAGAGTGTTTTCTACTCGTAAGTTTCAAGCAGCACTTTAAGTATTTGTTTGCCAGCTTCAGAAATCTTGCTGCCTGGCCCGAATATGGCCATCACACCTGCTTTATACAGGTATTCATAGTCCTGGGCCGGGATCACTCCCCCGGCAATTACCATGATGTCTTCGCGCCCAAGCTTCTTTAGTTCTTCGATTACCTGGGGCACAAGGGTCTTGTGTCCGCCTGCCAGGGAGGATACTCCCAGGAAGTGCACATCATTCTCTACGGCTTGTCTGGCTGCCTCGGCAGGAGTCTGAAACAAGGGTCCGATGTCCACATCAAATCCCATATCTGCATAAGCGGTACTCACCACCTTGGCACCCCGGTCGTGTCCATCCTGTCCCATCTTGGCTACCATGATTCGCGGTTGACGTCCCTCTCTTTCGGCAAATTGGCGGGCCAGTTCACATGCTTCACTGAAGGCTTTGTCCTGACCTGATTCAGAGGAATATACCCCCGAAATGGAGCGGATCACCGCCTTGTACCTGCCCGATACAGACTCAATAGCTGAGGAGATCTCTCCTAAGGTAGCGCGGCTTTTTGCTGCCTCGACGGAAAGTTCAAGTAAATTACCATGACCATTTCCTGCACAAGATGTTATGGCTTTCAAAGCAGCGTCAACCTTTATGGGATCTCTCTCCTTTTTCAATTGTGCAAGACGGTCAAGTTGGGACTGACGCACAGCCGAATTGTCCACGGTAAGTATATCGATGGGATCTTCCTTTTCCAATCGGTACTGGTTAACTCCCACTATGATGTCTAAGCCGCTGTCTATCCTTGCCTGCTTCCTTGCGGCGGCCTCTTCGATGCGCATTTTGGGAATGCCGGTTTCAATGGCGGCTGCCATACCACCCAGCTCCTCTATCTCTTCAATAAGTTCCCAGGCCCTCTGTGCAATCTCATGGGTCAGGGTTTCCACATAATGGGATCCGGCCCAGGGATCAAGCGAACGACAGATCTGGGTCTCTTCCTGAAGATGCAACTGGGTGTTTCTGGCAATCCGGGCTGAAAAGTCAGTGGGAAGGGCAATGGCCTCATCCAGGGCATTGGTATGCAGAGACTGGGTATGGCCCAAAGCGGCAGCCATGGCCTCAATGGAAGTTCTGGCCACGTTATTGAAAGGATCCTGTTCGGTAAGGCTCCATCCCGAAGTCTGCGAATGGGTCCGGAGAGCCATGGATTTGGGATTCTTCGGTTGGAACTGTTTCACCAGTTTGGCCCAGAGCATCCGTGCAGCTCGCATTTTTGCAATTTCCATGAAATGGTTCATCCCGATGGCCCAGAAAAAGGAAAGTCTGGGGGCAAAGGAGTCTATATCGATGCCGGCCTGTACCCCGGTTCGCAGGTATTCCAGTCCGTCAGCCAGTGTATAAGCCAGTTCAATATCGGCTGTAGCGCCCGCCTCCTGCATATGATATCCCGAGATGCTGATGCTGTTGAATTTGGGCATCTTCTGGGAAGTGTACTCAAAAATGTCGGCAATGATCTTCATGGACATGGCAGGAGGATAGATGTACGTATTCCTGACCATAAACTCTTTTAAGATGTCGTTCTGGATGGTGCCGCTCAGTTCTTCCAGCGAAGCTCCCTGTTCCAGTGCGGCCACAATGTAGAAGGCCATGATGGGAAGCACAGCTCCGTTCATCGTCATAGAAACCGACATCTCATTCAGGGGAATCTGGTCAAACAGGACTTTCATATCCAGAATGGAATCGATGGCCACACCAGCTTTTCCCACATCCCCCTCGACCCGTTCGTGGTCGGAATCGTAGCCTCTGTGAGTGGCCAGGTCGAAGGCAACGGACAAACCTTTTTGTCCGGCTGCCAGGTTCCGGCGGTAAAATGCATTGGATTCTTCAGCAGTGGAGAAACCAGCATACTGCCTGATGGTCCAGGATCGCATAGCATACATAGCCGAGTAGGGACCACGAAGGAAAGGGGGCAGACCGGCCCCGTACTCCAGGTGCTCCATATGATCAAGATCCGACCTGCTGTAGGAAGGTTTGATGGATATGTGTTCCGGGGTGTCCCACAAATTAGAGCTAAACTCTTTGTGCGGGGGCATCTTATGATCGCGGAAGTTTATTTGGCTGAAATCTGGTCTCATATTAGTCGAAAGTCTATAAAGTCGAAATTTTAAAGCAAGAGCTTGTTGAAGCCGGTCAGGGTTTCGAGCACGTTGCAATTCCTATGGATGAAATGTGTGAGCCCTGCCTTCTTCAATTCCTCGATGGTTTTGGCAGGGTAACCTGCTACTACTACAATGGATATACCAGAAAGAGCTTCATTTACAGCCGGGGCAAACTCTCCATAGGCATCGTCCGAGCTGCAGAGGACTACTACATCGAAAGCTCCGCTGGTAGCGAATGTAATGCCCTTTTTCACCGAAGTAAAGGGCAGATGATCCACTATCTCGTATCCGGCACAGGCGAAAAAATTCGCAGCAAAAGTGGCTCTGGCGGTCATCCATGCGGGATTTCCATATTTGAACAGCAGTACTCTGGGCCTACATGCACTTCTTTCTGTATCTAAACGTAACTTTTCAAATGGAGAGGATAGGCGGAAAGGTTGGAGTGGACTGAAGGTCGAAGCGGCAGTATCAGGTAGGTCCTTTTCTGGAGCTTTAATCAGCTGGTGAAGGTTCAGTTCATGGAAATTAGGGTAGGCATTGGTCCCCAGAATTCTCCCCATACCTGATGCGGCCCGATCAATTTTAAGCTTGCGTGATGCCTCTACCTTATCCTGGATCCACCCAAGTGCGAAAGCCTTTCTGAATCCTCCCATGGACTCCACTTCGCAGAAGAGGTCCCAGGCTTTCTCTGCAATGGAATCGGTCAGACTCTCAATATAATAGGATCCTGAGGCCGGATCTCCTACCTGGTCAAAATATGCTTCTTCGCGAAGTATGATTTGCACATTCCTGGCTAAACGATCGGAAAATTTACTGCCTTTCCCATTGGGATAATCATAAGGTAGCACATTCACCAAATCAGCTCCGCCAAGAATGGACGACATGGCCTCAGTGGTACCACGAAGCATATTTACGTGCGGATCGTAAAGGGTCATGTTCCATTGCGAAGATACTGAGTGGATGCGGATGCCTGCCCTGGAAGTCTCTACACCATAAGCTTCTGCGATTTTCGCCCACAGGATACGGGCAGCCCTTAACTTGGCAATCTCCATAAAGTAATTAGGGCCGGAGCCAAGGTACAGCAGGAGTGCCTCCTGGGCGGTAAAAGGATCGATTTCATTCTCAGTGAGAATCGACATGTATTCACTGGCCATGGCCATGGAAAAGGCCAATTCTTCCACCAGGTTGGTGCTGGAGTTTTGAATCAATGAACCATGCACCTCAACGACCTTCATTTCGGGGGAGGACTTTTTCACCTGCTTCACAAGCTTGCCCAGGTTCTCAAAACTAGCGATAGGTATCCCGGTTTCCGCCATTTTTCCCAGTGGATCAGCTCCCAGCGATCCCTTTAATTCTGAGTGGTTAGTTCCTTTTTGGGATGCCAGTTTGCAAAGTGCAGAATAGAGGGCATCGGCACCCAGGCACCCACCGAAGTGCAATTCTGTTTCCTTGAGGGAAATACCCTCCAGCAGCTCTTCAAGCATGGGAATATAAGGAAGCTTGGCTTCACCCAGTTGAATACGAATGGCCTGAACGCCTCCTTTCAGGGCTACTTTGATTCTTTCGTTGGCTTTTTGAATTTTTTTCCCCGGACTTATTTGCTGGCAAATGAGCCATCCATTGGGTGCATCGGATCGATTTCTGAGACCGCCAATCCCCTCCAGGTAATCCAGAGCCTGGAGGTCTTCATTCCGGTAAAAGGGCTTCACAGGAATGCCCTCATCGCTGTTCCAGACCAGCCTTTTCTGGTAATCGGCTCCTTTCAGGTCCGCTTTGATCTTTTCCTCCCACATGGAAGTGCTTATCTCCGGAAAATCTGAAAACAAGTGTTTGGTCCCTTCTTTTTTCATGCTTATCAAAAATGAAGTACAAAGAAACTACTTTGGGAACATCTTAACAATGTTTTTAAGTATTATAACAAATCCCCGTGAAAGTCGTATAGTCTTAGTGACAAAAGGCTTATGCTTGGAGTTTGAGATTAATATTATAAATTGTGAAATTCTTACTTGAGCAAAATCGCTGAATATGAAAAGAATAATCACCCTGCTTGCTGCCATTCTTTTTAGTCTGGGTGCCATGGCACAGACAGTAGAAAACATCCGTGTGGACCAGGATGATGAGAATATCCTGGTGCATTACAGGATTGGCGGATCGACAGATATGCAGACCTTCAAAGTACTTCTTAGCTGTTCCATTGACGGGGGAAGGCGCTTTGAACCGATCACAGTTATAGGAGATGTAGGGGAGAATATAAGGGGAGGAAAGAGCAATTATACTATCACCTGGGATGTGTTTGAGGACCTGGAGGAGATCGGAGAGGTTGAGTTTTTTGTTTCGATTAACCTTACCAGTGATCTTGCACCTGTTCCCGAGCAAGCTCAAGTACAGCTACAAACCCAGCCACAAACTTCCCATATACCAGTGGAAGATCCATTTGCGCGTGGGAAGTTTTTTGCATATAGCGGGAGTACTCTGAGTCCCTTGGGAATCAGTTTCGGTACCTTGAGAAACTGGGGCTATTACCTTAGTTTCAGGTACGGATCGTACTCGGATTCTTATGAAAATGACATTTGGGTTTCTTTTGTAGGGGGACTAACCAAGCACGTGTGGAGTAAAAATAAATACCGGCTGCACGTATTCGCGGGTATTGGAGGTACTTATGAAGTCTATGAAGAATATGTCTATGGCTCCTCCTGGGAAGGGACCAGCCTTACTTACGAAATCGGGGTCACCAATGTCATTGGCAGGCTTAGTCTAAGTCTTGGGTTGGAAGTGGTGACTGATTTTCAAACCAGCCCCGTATTTGGAGTGGGTTTTGTGTTTTAATAAAAATACAGGATCATGAAGAAGAACTATGTTTTTATCATTCTCCTGGTGCTATCCGGCTTCTGCTTACAGCTTGGTGCCCAGAGTGCACAGAAATCCAGCGGCGTGGTCAAGTTGAATATGAAGAAACCTTCTCCCACGAGAAGTGAAAGCATGCCTGTGGCCGTCCCCATGGAGCAGAAGGCTGTTTATGAATTGAATGGTGCAGGAAGTAATTTCATATGGATTACTCCCACTCTGAGCAGCATCAGGACCTCAAAAAGCAACTTTCATATTGAAGCCAGTATTAATTCGGAGGAAGCCATCAGGTTTGTAAATATTTTTAACAACGGTGAGTTTGTCACCAATAAGATTCCCGCGGTTTCTACCATCAGGCAAATGGTGGTAGAGGAGGAGATGGAGCTTGAACTGGGCAGGAATAATTTGAAAATTGAAGCAGTGACCGTCTCAGGCAAGAAAATTGAAAGTTCAGTGGAGGTGGTGTATGATATTTCAAGTGCCAAGTACTATGCATTGATCATTGCTGTGGAAGAATACGACGATCCTGAAATCAATGACCTGGATCAGCCCCTGGATGATGCCAACAGGTTCTACACCCTGATCAATACAGAGTATAATTTCGAAAGGGAGAACATTACTTTTCTACGGAATCCCACCAAGGCTGATATCATTGGCACCCTTCATCAAATGCGGAATGTGATTAACTCTGAGGATAATCTCTTGATCTATTATGCGGGTCACGGATGGTGGGACGAGGAGATGTCCACCGGTTACTGGTTGCCTAAAGATGCCACAAGGAGCAATCCTGTGAACTGGCTTCCCAATACGGACCTTACCAACTACTTAAATGTGCTGAAATCCAAGCATACCCTTTTGATTGCAGATGCTTGTTTCAGCGGGGGAATATTTGTATCCCGGGCTGCTTTTAACAATGTAATGTCTGTGGAAAAACTATACAAGCTTACCAGCCGCAAAGCCATGACCAGTGGAACCCTGAAGGAAGTACCCGATAAGAGTGTGTTTATTGAATACCTGATCAAGCGGCTTGAGACAAACAGGCAAAAATACCTCCCATCCGAACAGCTTTACTCAAGCATGAAGGAAGCGGTCATGAATAACAGTCCCAACATTCCACGTTATGGAACCATTCAGAATGTGGGAGATGAAGGGGGCGATTTTATCTTTATCCGAAGGGATTGATTGATCCGAAGGGAAGACGCCCAGCTTCTTAGAGCGATCCAGTCATCCTTGAGGGATCGACCCACTCATCAAACTCCTCCTCGGTCAGGTAGCCCAAAGCCAGTGCAGCATCTTTTAAGGTAGCACCTTCTTTATGTGCCTTTTTGGCGATCTCTGCCGCTTTTTCATACCCTATGTGGGTGTTGAGGGCGGTGACCAGCATCAGGGAATTGTTGAGGTTTTCCTTGATCCTTTCATTGTTGGGTTCGATGCCCACCACACAGTTTTCATTGAAGGAGCGACATGAATCTCCAATAAGCCTGGCCGATTCAAGGAAGTTGTATATCATCATTGGCTTAAACACATTCAGCTCAAAATGGCCGTTGCTCCCTCCGATATTGATGGCCACATCGTTGCCCATAACCTGGGCGCAGGCCATGGTGATCGCCTCAGCCTGCGTGGGATTGACCTTGCCCGGCATGATGGATGAACCTGGTTCATTGGCAGGTATGATAATCTCGCCTATGCCGCACCGGGGACCTGAAGCCAGCATACGGATGTCATTTCCTATTTTCATCAGGCTTACGGCCAGGGTCTTCAGGGCTCCGTGGGTTTCCACAATGGCATCATGTGCTGCCAGACCCTCAAACTTATTGGTACCGGTCACAAATGGCAGGTCGGTAAATCTGGCAATGTTTCTGGCCACCAAAACCGAGTAGCCCTTGGGGGTATTGATCCCGGTTCCCACTGCCGTTCCTCCCAGGGCCAGTTCGGTAAGGTGATCCAGGCTGTTCACAAGCGCCTTCAGTCCGTGATCAAGCTGGGAAACGTATCCCGAAAATTCCTGTCCCAGGGTAAGCGGTGTGGCATCCATCCAATGGGTGCGTCCTATTTTCACCACGTTCATATTGGCATCTGCCTTTGCCTTCAGGGTATCGCGCAGGTCCTTCACTCCCGGAATGGTCACTTCGGTCAGCATCTTATAGGCTGCAATATGCATGGCCGTGGGAAAGGTGTCGTTGGACGATTGAGACTTATTTACATCATCGTTGGGATGGATCAGATTGTTGCCTTCGCCCAGCTTATTTCCCTGGATAACATGGGCCCTGTTGGCCACCACTTCGTTCACATTCATGTTGGACTGGGTGCCAGATCCGGTCTGCCAAACCACCAGGGGAAACTGATCGTCCAGCTTTCCATCGATGATCTCGTCGCATACATCCATGATCAGGTTGGCTTTTTCTTCCGAA
>Ga0316190_10001088_pt1 | contig 19462 bp, 17 predicted proteins | sample Eddworburrow2_MG_FD_204929 | JGI IMG/M metagenome (GOLD analysis project Ga0316190, IMG submission 204929) | Coastal sediment microbial communities from Maine, United States - Eddy worm burrow 2 | ecosystem: Environmental > Aquatic > Marine > Coastal > Sediment | place: USA: Maine | collected... | reverse complement strand
GTTCAGTTAAATTAATGGTGTATTTTTCGAGCACCTGATACCCATCCTCCGGCGATTGCGTATCAATGCTGGCCTGCCCGCGTACCTCTCTAAGTGTTAAAAGCAAGCTTTCTTCTGTAAGACCATTTTTCCTTAACCACGCTGAAAATATGCCATGCTTATGGCCTGCGAATTCCAGAACCAGGTGTTCAGTTGATGTGTATTTATCTTTCATCTGAAGCGCTTTTTTGTGAGACTGGTGCAAAAGCGTTGAACAACTCCTGGAAAGCGGAGGCTCAATATCACCACCTGTAACCTTTGCATGTCTCTCCAAAGCTGTCTTCAACTCAGTTTCCAATGTGGCAAAAGGTGCACCGGTCTTCTCAATCATAGGCCTAGCAACACTATCTTTTTGTTGTACTAATGCTAAAGCAAGATGATCTTCAGTGACCTCAGTGTGCCGACCATCTACAGCCAGATGATAGGCCTGCTGAATCGCTTCCTGTGTTTTTAATGTCATGGTTTCTGGTCTCATAGTACCCCTCCAGCTCTATTGATATACAATATATACGCTCATATTATATTAGTCAAGCATGCTCATATATTTTGTTTCATGAATAGAGGTGCGGGTAGGCCCAAGAGGTTGAGCATAAGTGCCGTCTGCTTTTATAGTTTCACGCCAGAACTGGAGGTACAATGATCGTATCGTCATCATTCAAAATAGGTTGCTGTTCCTTTAAAACCATTTGGTCTTTGACATTTATGGTGCTCGATTTTTCAGTGACCTTAATGGCGATTTCAACCTTTTTTTTCGATCCAGCGGCCCTATATCTTTAGACCACCCTTATACACACAGAGGCACAGGAGGTGGACCCCCAAATGGAGTCTGGTATTTTACATTAGCGCCTGGTGGAAGTGGTGAGAATATGGTTTTATCTTCCATGATCGGCCGTGCTACATCAGTGGTACCAACTCTGAACGAATGGGGTTGGGTTGTTTTTATTTGTTTCCTGACAATAGCTTCTCTATGGATTCGCAAGAAAAACATGCCATAGAAACCCCATATTAGAGGACTGTAAGTTACAATATTGCATCTGAACACGCAAAGCCACAACTGCATTGCGTTTCAATGCCTGTTTCATTTTGACTGGCTCTGCCCCTTTAAAAACAAGGCTTTTCTAATCCTTTAAGGGCGGTCACACTAAACCTTAATGAATTCACGCTATGTATTGGAGAATCCCGTTCACATCCAACACACATTGATAACTGCAAAAACAGGAATGCAATCAACACCCCTGTTTTTACAGTTTCCTGATTATGCTGCCCGGTTTTTGCGCAAGAGAATTAAGGCTACGATCACCAACCCAATGGCAAAAATGAAGAACTTAACCGCTCCCATAGCAGGAATTGAAACAATAGGTGGAGCAAATTCGATAAATCGTGCGCTTACACCTGCAATTTTTGTTTCAATCAAGTTTCCACTGCGATCAATTTCATGAACGCCACTACCATTTGAAGTTAAAATATTTCCATTTGGTAATTCGTACACGCCGCGGTACCCTCCGACGGAAGCCGGATCATAAATTCCTACGAGACTGCCTGCACTTGTGAATTCCATGATACCCGACTCGGTTCCACTAAAGTTGGCAACAAGCACATTCCCACCAGCAGCAGCCGCAATCTGCTCTGGAAATGTGTTACATGGAGAAAAATTACTCAAGAATGCCCCGGTCAAATCATAACTGTGAATAAAATCACTTGTAATCCCACCAACAAGATAATCTGAAGCGCGGCCAAAAACATCAAAAGGACTGTCCAGTCCGCCTGAGGCTTGAGCTACAAAGTTACCCAAAAGATTTCCACTGCTGTCAAATTCAACAATAGTATCTGCATTGGACCCACTGCCAACTGTTACCAACAGTGTATTGTTTGATGAAAGGGCGATTCCTCGAATGTTGTCTAGTATAGAGGTATCAGGCCCTCCTGCTGGTGCAAACCACCCGATAAAAGTGCCATCAAGACCATATTCAAGTACTCCATCTTCAATTTGATCGGAAACCAATATAGACTCACCTGTAAAACCCATTATGGCACAAATCGGTGTTGAGAGATTTGTAGCATCAGCAGGTATAAAATCAGGATCCACCAAGTCACCTGAAATAGGGTCAAAAGCCATTACCCTATCATTCGTAGATTCAGGAATGAGAAGAAGGCCCGTATCCTCCAGCGCTCTCAGGGCCAGAGCTCTATTCGCAGGGTTTGGAATGGGGTTTGTGGTTTGGGAGTCCCCTTCAATTCCACTTGTTTCAGATTCAATAGTCTGGGCATGAACCATCACAAACCCAAACAGTATCACGAGAAAAGAAATAAATACTCTCATACACCTGTCCTCCTAAAGCTTGTTTTTTCCTGACGATCAGCAGGAAGAATATTTTCAAATGAATGCATCTTTTATACTAACATAATTAAGTGTTTTAACAGAAAAATATTCGGCTTTTTTGCCTGTTAAGATGCCAGAAAACGTAACAATAGCCTTATAAAGTCGGTTTTTCTAAACTCCAGGAGAAAAGATCAACACGAAGAGAATCCTGTGATTCAATCGTACTCATACCATGAACTCGCTGTTGAGCAGCGGATTGACCTCATGATTTTGTAAGATCAGCATTTAACCACCACAAAATTCGACTTAACAGAATAGTCAAGCAGCTACCTTTATCTATTTCCCTTTTTAAAGCTCCCAGCAATAAACTGTAATAACTCATCTGCACCTGTATAGGGAGCACAAAGCCCTTGGGCCACATCGGATTTCAATGCCTGCACTTTTTGAATGACCTCTGGATCCTCAAAAATAAGGTGTTTCAGACCTTCAGAGACGGCTGTATCAAACCATTTAAGTTCCTGCTCTTTACGATTTTTATGGAGAAATTCCGAATCAAGCATTTCGTTATAGCGTTTAGCCATCATGTCCCAGACTTCTTCAACACCATGGCCTTCCATTGAACTGCATGTAAGAACTTTCGGTGTCCAGTCATCAAATTTAGGTCTCATATAGTGAAATGAGTTTTCATAATGTCTTTTTGCGCGTTTGGCGCTTGATATAGCGTCGCCATCGGCTTTATTGATCACAATGGCATCCGCGAGTTCCATGATCCCTCGTTTAATACCCTGAAGTTCATCGCCGGCGTTTGGAAGCATAAGGACAAGAAAGAAGTCCACCATCTCAGCAACTGTAATTTCAGATTGCCCTACACCAACTGTTTCAACGAGAATAATATCGTAGCCACTGGCTTCACAAAGAAGCATACATTCTCGAGTTCTACGAGCAACGCCACCCAGAGTGGTGCCTGTGGGGCTTGATCGGATAAATGCATTGGGATTCGCTGCGAGTTTCTCCATGCGAACCTTGTCCCCCAAAATACTGCCGCCGGACAAACTGCTGGAAGGGTCAATGGTTAAGACGGCTACTCGATGGCCCAGCTCTGTCAGCAACATCCCTAAACTCTCAATAAATGTGCTTTTCCCAACTCCAGGAACGCCGGAAATACCGATACGTATGGCGTTTCCCGTATGAGGAAGGACCTGGGTGAGAAGCACGCTGGCTGCTTCTCTCTGATCTGGACGGGTTCCCTCAATCAGAGTGATAGCCTTTGCCAAGGCCCTGCGTCTACCTGCAAGAAGGTCTTGCAACATGGACTCAGGTGTCATGGGATCTTTATAGCAGCCAGGACTTGTTCAGCTGCCTCTGGGATGTTAGTACCTGGTCCAAAGATGGCTTTCACTCCTTTATCATAGAGAAACTCATAATCCTGTGCGGGGATGACACCGCCACATACGACAATAATATCGTCAGCCCCTTCTTTTTTCAGTTCCTCTAACAATGCCGGGACCAATGTTTTGTGCCCGGCAGCCTGACTGGAGACACCAACAATGTGACAGTCACTGTCAATAGCCTGGAGTGCGGCTTCGGCTGGTGTTTGGAAAAGTGGGCCGACATCAACATCAAATCCAAGATCCGCAAAGGCAGTCGCAATCACTTTCGCGCCACGATCATGTCCATCCTGACCCATTTTAACAATCAGGATTCTAGGGCGCCGGCCGGCTTTCACTTCAAATGCTTCAATTTTTTCTTTCAATTGATCCCACTTCTCATCATTCTTGTAACCTGCACCATAAACGCCTGAGATAGGCTGATGATTAGCTCGATGGCGCGTGTAGACCTTCTCAAGAGCCATGGAAATTTCACCAACCGTCGCTCTGCATCGAGCGGCCTCCACTGAAAGTTCAAGCAGGTTTCCAGTTCCATTTTCTGCTGCTGCGGTCAGGTTTGCAAGAGAATGTGTGACTTGTTCATGGTTTCTGGACGATTTTATTTGATTTAATCGTTTTAGCTGCGATTCACGCACCTCAGTGTTGTCAATTTCCAGAATTTCAATCGGATCTTCTTTCTCCAGCCGATGTTTGTTTACTCCCACAATCGTGTCTTCTCCGCGATCAATTCTCACCTGCTTTTTAGCGGAAGATTCTTCAATTCTTCGTTGTGGTAATCCAGCCTCTACAGCCTTTGACATGCCGCCCATCTCTTCGATTTCATCGATGATTTTCTGAGCTCCGGACATCAGGGACTGAGTCAGCGATTCAATCAGGTAGGATCCAGCCCATGGGTCAATCACTCGTGTTATATTTGACTCTTCCTGAATTATAATTTGAGTATTTCTGGCAATTCTCGCAGAAAAGTCTGTCGGCAGCGCGACGGCTTCATCCAGTGCATTGGTGTGAAGGGACTGTGTTCCCCCAAAAACAGCGGCCATTGCTTCAAGTGTGGTTCGAATCACATTGTTGTATGGATCCTGTTCAGTAAGAGACCAGCCCGAAGTCTGACAATGAGTACGAAGCATCATGGATTTTGGATTGCCAGGATTGAACTGTTTAATAATTTTTGCCCACAGCCCTCTGGCTGCTCTCAGCTTGGCAATTTCCATATAAAAATTCATGCCAATACCGAAGAAAAAGGAAAGTCTCGGCGCAAAAGCATCTATTTCAAGGCCCTTTCTCAATGCAGTCCTGACGTATTCAAGACCGTCTGCCAAGGTGAATGCCAATTCAAGAAGGCTGTTCGCACCGGCTTCCTGCATATGGTAACCAGAAATGGAGATTGAGTTAAAGCGGGGCATGTGTTTTGAAGTGTATTCAATAATGTCTGAGATGATTCTCATGGAGGGTAACGGGGGGTAGATGTAAGTATTTCTAACCAGGAATTCCTTAAGAATGTCGTTTTGAATTGTCCCGGAAAGCTGGCTCTTTGAAACACCCTGCTCCTCAGCTGCTACAATGTAACTTGCCAGAATCGGCAGTACGGCACCGTTCATGGTCATGGAAACTGACATTTTATCGAGGGGGATCTGGTCAAAGAGTATCTTCATATCTTCAACAGAATCAATGGCCACACCCGCTTTCCCAATATCCCCTATAACCCGTGGATGATCCGAGTCATAACCTCGATGAGTGGCGAGATCAAATGCAACAGACAAACCCTTCTGTCCTGCAGCCAGATTCCTTCTATAGAAGGCATTGGACTCTTCAGCTGTTGAAAAGCCGGCATATTGTCGTATGGTCCAAGGGCGTCCAGTATACATAGTTGCTCTTGGCCCACGAATAAAAGGAAATAGGCCTGGAAGAGTATCTACCGTATCAAAACCTTCAAGGTCTGCGGCTGTGTATAATGGCTTCACACAAATACCTTCGTCAGTTTCCCAGTTCAATGATGTCAGCGGTTTCCCGCGTAAATCTTTCTCTGCTGCTTTTTTCCATGCTTCGATAGGTTGTTTCGTCATATTGCACCTCAAAAGGATTGATCCTGATCGTGACCGCTCGCTTGTTGTCAGAAAGCTGATACTATTTTTTCCTGTATGTTCCCGGGCAAAGCAAGCACACCGCAATTACCGGACTGAACAGTCCGAATAAAGGATTTTAACGCTTTTCTCATTACATTGGAATCCATATTACCTATGTTTTACTATGATAACAATAAAACCATGGTTTATGTTAAAGCACCTTTGCCATTTTGTTGTATCCTGTTTTTTATATGGCTCTTCATCATTAAAAATGACCTGCTGTTAATGGGATGTTGAATATAATTTGCCTCCCAATGGTAATTCACATAACATAGAGAGAGCTAACTTGACGGTTTGACGGGGTTCACCTTGGTAACATTGGTCCTCATACATTTAATCCTGCAATCAAAGCCTATTATCCTAACAGGACAGGATCCTCCGGTCCATCTCATGCAGGGGTGCAATCATGGCAAGAGTCAAGTGACCTGGATTGTTAGACAAACAGAGTTGGGCCCCCCTGATCTATGGCGCATGAGCGAAGCACTCACAAAAGTTTGCATTCCAGGCAGTGCACAATACGTCATTCCTCACCCTGATGAGGATACGCTTTTCATTGTCGAGCTGGATCGAATTCTCAAGTGGCAGTTCACTGACAACGAGAAGAAGGAAGTGATCCTTCTTAATCAGGCAATTCCAATTGAAAACCTGCCTTCATGGATCCCAGGTTTTTATTTTGGATCATCACTTTACCTTCCAACGCAAGGGAAAATGGTTGTATATGATCTGAATGATTCTCTTCGACAATTCAAGTACCAACATAACATAGCATCAGACCAGACAAATGAAACCAATTGCTCTTTTCCGCAACCCATTCAATTGGCTGGTCAGGTTTATTGGTCTGATAAACAAAATGTGTATTCACTTTCTCCTGAGTGGCATCAAATACCCTACCCAACACTCGGGGTCATGGAGAGAGCGATTCCAGTATTTTCAAAACAACCCATTAATTGGTTTGTCTTTGGGGGCCAGCGTGGCGACTTGGATTCATTTGGTTGGCGCCTCTTGGATCAGGAGGTAGCAGGTACAGGTATCCTGACACGGTTCGCGCAGGATCCAACAGGGGATCGTTTCTTTTTCACTACCATCTCAAACCGTGTTTCCTCACACTTATACGCATCAATAATGGGAAAAAAGTACTTCATTTTGCATGTGTTTGAGAAGAAAAGCGGTCAGTGGGTTCGCGTTCAGAAAAAGGAATTCTCACTTAAAAAAGGGACGGGCCAGTTTGGTATATACTGGCCTGGTGACTGGGACGGCGATGGCTTAATTGACATGGTAATCTCCGATAAACGCCATGGGTTAAGGGTTTTTCCAGCTATCAAGGGGAGAGGATTCTCCGAGGAACCTCGTAGTCTTGGTGATCCGCCACAGAAGCTTTTCTCTTTTGGAAACAGTTTTGCCTGGAGTGAGCGAAAAGGCAGCACCTGGGTTATTCATTTTTCCGATGGGGGTCCAGAATGAGTAGCTTTTTGCTGTTACTTGGGTATTTGTTTATGGGTGAGGAGTTATTTTCTGTTCATCCTGGGCAGCAGGAAAGCGTCAGCCTCTACCTCCTCAACCAAAAAGAGATCACCAGGGTCAAACACTCAGGCCAACCAGTATCTCTCTCGCATCATTCTTTGGTGTATAAGCTTGAAGGAGGTAACTTTCAAGTTATACCACTTGGAGAAAAGCAATCACGCACCATACAGCCAATGGGAGTAAAGCTTCCAGAAACAATTATCCCTTTATTCTCGATGCAGATTGGAATGGAAACCCCTTTTGTTTTTTCAAGAAATGCACTCCATATTTTGAATCTGGATACTCAGAAATGGGTCGCATTAGACCACTCTCCCTCTTATTCATTCTTAGAACCTGGACGGGAAATCTCAGGGACTTACGGCTTGAGGGTCCGTTTTCCCGTGCTTGTTTCGCTGCCAGACAATGGTACTTTGATCTATGATCAAAGAACGGGTCTGTCCCATGTTTTTGACCGCCATGGGTACAAGAAAATGACTACCCAGTTACCAAAAAGAGCCCGGCCTGTCCGCAATGAAAATAAGATCTACTGGTTGAATATCCCAGAGGAAGGAGTTTGTTCTGAATCCTCTTTAATTGAACCTCTTTTGATGAAACAATCATTTCATATTAGGGATCTTAATCGCTATGGGATGGTTGAGAGAAACCAGTATGGATTCTGGGTTATCAGCTTCCCGGTAGGCCTTAAACAATCGCTTAAAAGTTGGGATACAGGCAAAGTTGAGCTGACCTTAACTCACATCGCAGAAGTGGATGGAAAAACAAAAACCAGCAGGAGCTCGCTACCCCAGGCCCCTTTGAATTTCGAATTGACCGCTTCTGACAGTGGTTCCCCAAAACTGGGTGTCACTCCAGATTTTTTCGTCATTCCTGTAACAAATACGGATGAATTGATCTTTGGGTTTAGGCAGGGGATAGTCCTTGTGAGTCCAAGCCAAGACATAAAAAGAGGTCGACCCATTTCTGGAGGAAAACCCATTGCGATCCGCAAAGTGGAAAATGAGTACATTGCCTGGGATAAAGAGATGAACCGGATTAAACTATTGCCATAAGCCGAATGTTTTCTACAAAGGGCTGTGTAAAATCTAAAGCCGATATGCGAAATAATTCAATCCAGTTAAAAGCCATTAAAAAAATGGAGGAAGAACCTCTTCAAGTGCTATTAACGCAAATTTCAGGCTTTTCTAGTTTTAATAACTACTTTCCCCTCTTTTTCTGCTATCTCAAACTCAACCGCTTTTGCACCTCGATTCTGGAACTTAGATGTTTGAGAGTGGATAAAGCCCTGGAACTTCCCAAAGCCAATCTGGCTGGAGCTCCCAGTCTTAATATTCATCCTGATGTATTGGTCATATAGGGCAACGACCCGCTCTCGTTCCAGTTGAGCATCTGTAACTCGAATGGGCCCGGCCTTACTAGAGACCTGCTCGGGCTTGACTGGCTCCATAGGATTGGAGAAGGCAAACTCTCGCTGTTGCTGAAGCTTCTTTTGAATCCTGTTATCTTTCCGCTCAAGTTGCGTATCCCATAAACGAAAGTGACTGTGAACTTTTGAGATCAGGCTATCTGCTTGAAAGATTTCAGCGGGTTTAATTTTGGTAATCGACCCCATCAGCCGAATTCGTTTTTCAAGATACTCTCTTTTCTGGGTTGGTTCCCTGGCCGTATTTCCTGAGAAATAAAGAATATAATCTTTCTTTAACTGTGCAAATTCATGGTTGATTTCATAAATCAGCTCAGAAGCTCGACTCATTTATCCCTTCCTTTATCGGCCAAACAGTCTTGCGAAAAAGCCCTTCTTCTTTTCCTCATGACTTTCATCCTGTCCCCTGGTCTCTGCCTTAAAATAACTTTTATAAATAGCTGAAAGTTCAGGATAAGAATCAGCCGTTTCAAACTGATCAAGGCCCCCGGGCGAAACCCGATCTTTCTCAAGCAATCTGCCTTCTTTTATCCAGCGTTCAACTGTTCCCAAATTAATATTCTGATAAACAGTGCCATCGATCGACAAGTCAAATAGGTTCTCTCCTCCCACACTCGGCACCTCATCTTCATCTGGAACTTTTATCACAGGCTCCATGCTTTCAAAGGTTTCAGGCTGACTGTCAGGAATTTCAGTCTCCATAGAAAAAGGTGTTTCGGGTTCTGCAGGCTCGTCAAATAAAGAAGGAGCCTCCTCGCTTTCGTCATCTATTGAGGTTTCGTTCCCTTGATCAATATCAAATCCAAAATTGCCCGTATCAGTCAGCGGATCCTTCTCCTCGACTTCTGAAGAGTGATCTGCAAAAGGTTCATCCACATCAGAAAAAGGATCTTCCTCTTCACTTTCATTATTGCCACCCATTTCAGAATCAAATGCAGATTGTGACTGGCTGGCCAGAGCATTGTCTAGACCTTGATCAATATCATCAGGTACGCTTTCAGAGAAACTGGATGTTACAGGCTCATCATTGGTCGCTTCAGTACCTGGTATAGCTTGATCCTGATTTTCCTCAGAGGTACCAGGCATTGCAAATTCATTAAAATCCTGTTCATTGGTGCTCTCGGCTTGGTGAGTTGCTTGTTCTGTTTCCAGGCTGCCGGTGAAGGGTTCTTCAGGTGCTGCAACAGAATTCGCAGATTCATCAAAACCCGGGAACTGTTTCTTCATCGCTTCCTGAATAGCAGATGCATCCACCCTTACTGTTGAATGAACCATCCCTAAGTTAGAATCTAAACCAATTGACCCACTCGCCAGGTTGGCCTGTGCTGGTTCAGCTGGTTTGGCCTTTTCCTTCAGCCGCCTTGATGTCCCATCCGTATACGCTCGAAAGGCTGTCTTGCATTTTTTACACCGGACATTTTTTCCTTTCTCAGGAATTAAGTTATCCTTGACGTTATATCTCGCTTTACAATCTGGGCAAGTGATAATCATTCCAACTCCTTAGATAAATAATCTTAATACTATTTATATCGCAGGACTAACCTATATGCAAGCGGGCTTTTCATATGAAGTACCTGATACGGAAATATCGAATTCTCTGACGTGCGATGATTTTAAGTGTAAAATAGTTACATTGTCATTTTTCACAGGAGACTTTCCTGGAAAAATCGGGAAATCAAAGGGAAAACACAATGCCACGATATTCAGCAAGGCTTTCTTCATCAGATGGGAAATTACTCCAAAAGCAGATACATGCCGCTACGTCTGATGAGGTTTATCGTTATTTCAGGGAAGATGGCTATTTTGTTTTTTCAGTGAAAAGAGAATTTGCTCTTCCAGGCAGAGAGAAGAAAGTATCCATGAGGAATTTCTTACTGTTTAACCGCGAGATGATGGGTCTCATTCGCGCTGGTTTAACCATTGTGGATGGCTTGAGCATACTCCTGAAGAAGATGCCGCCATCAGCATTAAAAAGTATGCTGGTGCAGGTCAGGGAGAAGTTAACAAAAGGGTCCTCCCTATCTGAAGCCTTTAAGGCCTTCAAGCACGTTATTCCGGCCTACTACCCAACTCTCCTATATTCAGGAGAGCAAAGCGGGCAGTTGGCTCCTGTTCTTGAGAAATTTATCCAGCAGGAAGAACGCAAACGAAAAGCCATTAAAAAATTCAGACAGGCCCTTACTTATCCGATTATTCTCCTTATTGTTTCTGCCATCGCGCTCTATGTCATTCTGGGAAGGGCAATGCCTGAGTTTGCATCGCTATATGCTGATTCAGGGCAGGATCTACCAGCGATAACACAATTTGTTATCGCTCTTTCAAATATAGTTGCTTCCTATTCGCCCTACCTTTTTCTTTTGGCTGTTGGATTATTTTTTTTGATTCCTGCCACAAAAAAAATGGTTTCGCTGCGCTCCTTTCTTGAAAAATCTGTGACCTGGGTCCCTGTTTTAGGCAAAGTATGGAGACTCTATAACCAGAACAGTTTCGTCTCAACTATGAAACTCCTTCTACAGGGAGGTATTCCCATGGCAGAGGCTCTCAAGACCATGCAGTCTGCTGTTCCTTCACGAAGATTGTCTCTAAGGCTTGAGAAAGTCTGGAATGATGTAATCTGTGGTGAAGACTTAAGCGATGCGCTGGAGAAACATACTGATTTCGAAAATAGGGTGATGGAGATGATCCGGATTGGTGAAACTTCAGGTACGCTGGATGAAATGCTTGAACACCTTATTGTCTATGGTGAGGAGCAACTTGATGACCACCTTGAATGGATCTCAGGAATCGTAGCACCCATGCTGCTGCTGTTTGTAGGTGTATTCATCGCTGCTCTGGTTCTGGCCATGTACCTGCCTATGTTCCAAGTAACGGATCTCATCTCCAAGTAGGTCCTTTCAAATCGTCAGTTGTTTATTTGTTTTGAAATGAAATTCCTCTCTTTTCCTGCTAAACTATAGAATTATTGAAGATACTAAAAAGGTGGTTCTTTGGCTCAACAGAATTTGACAACAAGCACGCAACCCGGAATTGAATTTGACGACCTTCTCGACTTCCAGTGGAGTCAGGAATTGGTTCAGTTAATTCCTGTCTCCTGGATGATCACATACTCATGTATTCCGCTGGGTGAAGATGGGAACACTGTGCGCGTGGCTTTTTCAGAACCAACATTCCTGGATCACATTGAAGAACTCGAACTATTCTTAGGGAAACGCATTAAACCGGTTCAAGCGCCAAAAGAAAAAATAGCAGCATGTCTTCAGGAGTCTGAAACATCACAACAGGTTCTCAATGAAGCAACCAGTGGTTTCAAACCTCAATTCAGCCAAAGCTACGATGAGAAAGAAGAGGTTCTGGATGCAGCAAGACTGATGGACAGTCAGTCTCCACTGGTTCGCCTGGTAGACACCCTCATTTACAGTGCACTTGAGCGGAGAGCCTCTGATATTCATATTGAGACTCAGGCAAGGCAGGTTCGAGTCAAATACCGAATTGATGGTGTTCTTTACGATGCCATGGAGCCCCTGGATAAATCACACCATGGAACTCTCATTTCTCGAGTGAAGGTCATGGCCCAGTTGGATATCGCTGAGAAGAGAATTCCACAGGATGGAAGGTTCAAACTGCATATCCATAATCGACCTGTTGATTTTCGAGTTTCCATCATGCCTACCATCCATGGCGAGGATGCCGTCATCAGGATCCTTGATAAAGACTCGGCTAATGAAAGTTTTAAAGAATTGAATCTGCAGGTTCTTGGTTTTGAAGGCGAGTTGTACACACAGCTAAAGAAAAGTATTACAGAGCCCTACGGTATGGTATTGGTTACGGGCCCTACTGGAAGCGGAAAAACGACTACCCTCTATGCATGCGTCAGTGAGATCCGAAACGATGAAGATAAGATAGTGACCATTGAAGACCCTGTTGAGTACCAACTCGATGGGATCACTCAGATCCCGGTCCATGAAAAGAAAGGCTTGACCTTTGCACGTGGGCTACGGTCCATTCTTCGCCACGACCCGGATAAAATTCTTGTTGGTGAGATTCGGGATACGGAAACCGCACAGATTGCCATTCAATCAGCCTTAACTGGACACCTTGTCTTCACAACTGTGCACGCCAATAATGTACTGGATGTAATGGGCCGTTTTGTAAATATGAATGTGGATCTCCACAATTTTGTTTCGGCTCTGAACTGTGTTGTCGCACAACGCCTGGTCCGACTAGTCTGTGAATCGTGTAAAAAACCCGATCTTATCGAGCCCGATTGGATCAAGAGATCTGCTCTGGATTGGGATTCATGGAAAAATGTCACATTTTACAAAGGGTCGGGCTGTCTCTCATGCCACGGTACGGGGTATCGAGGGCGAACCGTTATCGCTGAAATGTTGATATTAAACGATGAAATGCGTGAAGCCATCAAGGATCGCCTTCCCATTCGTGAGATCAAAAGACTTGCCGTTAAATCCGGCATGGTTTTCCTCCGTTCGGCAGCACTCTCAAAACTCCGACAGGGTTTGACGACTCTGCATGAAATTAATAAAGTAACGTTCATAGAGTAGGACGAATAATGCTGAAAACAAAAATATTAAAACAACCAGTCATTTTACAGACTGAAAGGCGACTATGGGGATCACACGCCTCTGGCTGGCAAATCAATTCGCCCTCTCCAGATTCACTTCCAAGATTCTCCACCATTGAAACTTTAGTTCCAGATGATGTCTGGAAGTCGAAAAAAACGGCCCTCTTCTTACCCGAAATTGCCTGCTTCCCCATTCGAGTTCCCGTTGAAGAGAAAGTGAAAACAAGTGAATTGGAACATTTTCTAAAATGGACTTTAAAGTCCCGACTGCCCTTCCCATTGGAAGATGCATGGATTCGCTACATGCCCATCCATGGCACCAGCTCATGGCTTGTCTTTTCATTACCAGGTTCCTGGGTCCAGGATACTTTTGATTTTTTTAACACGAAAGGAGTCCACTTAGGTTATATCGGAACAATTGCAGGTCTTATCCTTGAGAGTATGCGTGCTCCAGATATGAAAGTTTTGCTCTCCTACTATGGATACTATATTTATATTCATCAGAAATCGGGTAAATTAAATCAATTCCAGATTCGTAGATTCCCGATAAAAGATGGTCAAATCCAGTTTGAAGAATTTATCAATTCCGATTTTCCAATGGAAACCAGTTCAGGTTCACAGAACCCTGTTCCCATCTATTGCTTCAGTCATGGTCGCCAAAAGGAGTGGAACAACTACTTTGAGCAGCACGGGCCAGGCATTTTCCAAATGCATGAAGCCAATGAGAACATGGCACAACTCCTTGTGCAGATGGGGAGGAAAACATGAGACCATACTTAAATTTTTCTCCAAAACCATTTGCCAGGAAGGACCCTTTAGGTTTTATTTTCATCCTGATCAACAGCGTCATATGCATCGCCGTCATACTCTCCGCTTTGTATTTATGGCAGATTCAGAGAGCCAATCAGCAGCATTCAGGTGAGTTTAGTCGCCTTGAATTAAAAAAAGAACTTTTAAATGAGCAGTTTGCTCAGTTGAACAAAGATCTGAAAGCCATGGATCTCAGGGCATATGACAAGGAGGTCCGTTTTTACGCCGGCATTCAACAGGAGCTAAATGCTCCGTGGGTTAACCTTCTTGACGCGCTTGGTTCGGCTTTGCCAGATGGCGTCCGCGTACAACAGGTATCATCTGACGGCAGTACCGGTGAAGATGTAGGTCAAACTATTCGCCTGTTGGCATACGCTCGCACCAAAAAAGACGAGCTGGTATTGTTGAAGCGATTACAAGATATGCAAGACTTTTCCCATGTCCTCATTATGAATGAGGTATATGAAAAACCGGCAATCATGTTTGAAACCAGACTGATATATCATTCGGACAAAGGTAACTGAGATATGAAATCCCGCACCATTCATCTCCTCCTGCTGGTTGTATTCCTTTCCATTCTTGCCGGGTTATGGCTGATCTGGATCCCAGCACAAGAGGAGCAATCCCTGGATCAGGCTTCCAGAGCACAAGAAGAGAGCTTGAGAGTATCAAAAAATGAGAAAAGCATCATTGATCTTCAGAATATTCTCAATCGGTACAAAAAGAATCAAACTGCGATCAAGTCATTCAGTGCATTTCTTGCACGGGATCCCTATGAAAGCCTTCGACTCATTAGTGGAAATATCGAAAAACTCGCTAGAAAGCATAACCTGGATCTCACAAGGGTTCTTTACCAAAAGGCTGCTACTTCAAAATCCGGACTGACCTCTTTTGAAATTAACTTGCCGCTTGCAGGCTCATATCGCGACTTCAGACAGTTCCTCCTGGACCTGGAAAAAGAGGAGCAATTCCTTGCCATTCACGAAATCAGTGTCGACGGTGATGCAGAAACAGGACTGCTTTCGATCGAGCTGGGAATGATGTCCTATTTTCATGAGGAGGCTGTCCGTGATTGACAAAAGAACGGGTTGGCTGTTGTTTATTGTGATCGCCCTGATCATTATTCGCGTCGGAGTCTCATGGCAGGGATCAGAAAGTTCAACGCCTTTTTTCCAGATTGGCGAGGAAAGTTATGAACTGGATTCACCCGAACAACGAAAAGTCCTTATGCTAAAAAATCACCCTACGTTGGAGCAGACATCTTCCACACAGCCAAGTGAGAGTGGGAAAACAAAGCTTTCCTCTTACAAAAGGAACCCCTTTCTTTATGGTCGTCCTCCCGCACCTAAAAGGCCTGTTGTGAAAATTCCGGTTATCGTGCCTAAAACTAATCTCCAGCAAAAAACAGAAGCGGAAAGTCGCTTCTCAGGAAAACTCTTCGGATATACAGAACGCCTCTCAAGCGGAACCAAAACGGTTATGCTTGAAACAGCGGAAGAAACCCTCTACTTAAAAGAAGGTGAACTCATTGATAAGCGATATGCAATCAAAGAAATCACCACAGAATATATAATCATTTTGGATCAAAAGTCCGGACAGGAACTGGTGTTGACATACCTGGATGGACCATGAAGAGATTGAGAAAAGGAAAGACTATGCGTGTTGTATTAATGACTCTAACTGTTTTATTTCTGGTTCAGTGTGGAAATCATAAACTGGTTTCTGAAGCTAAGCGAGAAACAGATAAAATGCACTGGGACCGCAGTTTCCAGCTTTGGGAACAGGTATACACTTTGGAGCCAAATAATACGCGTGCAAAAATTCAAATGGAACGATCAGCAATGCATGCCTCCATCCGGCACCTGGAAGAAGGCCTCCGTCTTCTGTCCCATCGTTCTTTTGAGGAAGCCAAGGCCGAACTCCTCTTTGCTCTAAAATATGACCCGGAAAATCAATCTGCAATGGATGCTCTGGGGCGCCTGAAGCGCGAACAAACTGAAGAAAAAGCGGCTCTTCTACTGGCTGAAAAAGGTGAGGCTGCGCCTGCTGCAGAATCATTTGCATCCTATCCACAACTCAAACCAAACACATGGGAACTGCTTAACCTATACTTCCCCAAAAGTGTAAAGGTCCGGGATATCTATCAGACTCTCGGGCGCAATTACGGCATCAATGTTCTGGTTGACTCCAAGGTACGAGGCGAGATCCCCTATCTGGATCTGCGCAATATGAGCTTCATCAAAGCACTGGATACCTTGATGGTTTTAAATCGCCATTTTTTCAAAATCATTGACGAACATACGCTGGTTATCATGGAGGATAACAAGAAAAACAGGGATCAGTACGACAGCCAGATCATTAAAACCTATTACCTCTCGAATGCCTCCCCGAAGGAGATGGTCAAGCACCTGAAGGTTCTCGGTGACATGAAGAATTACTCCGAAAATATGGAACTCAACGCCATCACCATAAAAGGAACCACTGAACAAATCGCCATTGCTGATCGAATCATATCTGCAAACGACAAAGCTCAGGCTGAAGTTATCGTGGAAATTGAGCTGCTCGAAGTGAACAAACAAGCACTTAGGGATATGGGGATTAAACCGGTATTCTTTAACCCGAATAACCCCTTGGAAACAACCACGATGTACCAGGCAGGACTGTACTTCAACCCTGAGGGAGAAGATACATCACAGATTCGAGGTGTTTTCCCTAGCATCAGCTCAGCCGATTTCTTAACTATTCTACCGTCAGTCATGTTGAAGTTGCTTAAAGAAAACAGCGACTCAAAGCAAATATCCAATCCTCATGTCCGAGTAACCGCAGGCAAGGAAGCGAAGATCCAAATAGGACAATCCATTCCCGTTGCACAAACGGCATTCTACAATCCCTATCAAAGCTCCGGCAACTCGGGCAGTTCTTCCATTGGTGACCAGGCTCTGACTACCTTCGACTACCAGAATGCTGGAATTGATATGTCTGTTACTCCTCGTGTCCATCATAACAATGAAATTACCCTTGATTTCACGCTGTCAGTTACTTCCGTAGTGGGAACACAAGGTCTTCAGCCCATCTTTGGTCAACGTATTGTCAACACAACCATCCGGTTGAAGAATGGTGAATCCAGTGTCCTGGCCGGATTACTTAGTAACGATGAGCGTAAATCCATGACTGGGTTCCCAGGCATTTCAGATATACCCGTCATTGGGAAGCTTTTCTCTTCTGAAGAAAAAGTAGTTAACCAGACTGATATCATCCTCTTACTTAAGCCCGTCATTATCAGGGGAGCAAACATCTCACCAAAAGATATCGCCCCCTATGAGATCTCGTCTCTCAGTCTCTCGAATCTTTACCCTGAACCTGATGTCCTGCCACAGAACGCTTCTGACAGATCCAGTGAAAAACCCGTTCAACAAATACCGGGTCTGAGTCATGCGAACCCGATTCAGAATCAGGAACCTGCTATTCAGGAGGAACCTGAGGTAATGGACATTGAGGAGCCACCTTCACCCGCTGTACTGGCATTCATGCCAGGTGCCTCAAAAATCAGAGTCGATCAGCCTATCAAGGTCCAGCTATTCATGACGAATGTTCAGGGACTCTACAATGGTGAAGTCGTAGTCTCCTTTGATCCAGAGTTCCTGCAGGTAGAGAAATTAATGTTAGAAAAGTTGCCTGTTGATGAGGGTGTTTCTCCAACTCTGACTCCCTTCTGGAACCAGGAAACCGGTCGTGCAAGCGTCATTGTGACTCCAGGACCGGGAGCGAAGGAATTCCACGGATCTGGAATCCTGGCGAACTTGATATTCAGAGGATTGAAGCCGGGTATTTCTCCCATCACCATTATTCAATCAAAATGCCAGAATGAGGCCGGAATTGAACTTACCTTCCAGCCTCTCTCCGGTGAAATTGAGGTCACACCTTAAGGAGTACGCTCTACCAGAGTGTCGTCTTAAAAGAACCAATATGACATGAAAAAAAATGCCAAAACAGGGAATCAAATAAACCTGCATCCCACTCAAACACAAAGAGGCTTCACCTACCTTGAACTCATTGTCAGTATGGTTATTCTAGCTATTCTGGCCTCTGCCGCCATTCCCGTGTCGCGCATGATCGTGAAACGCCAGAAGGAAGCAAGGCTCAGATCCGCACTTCTGGAAATGAGAATAGCCATAGACCGGTATCGACAGGCTGTAGAGGAAGGAGTGATTCAAAAACCGCCCATAGACCAGTACGGCTACCCCAAGGATTTCAATGAACTGGTCCATGGCGTACCTGATGCCACAGTGCCATCAATAACTGTGCGCTTCCTTAGGCGGATCCCTGTTGACCCAATAACCGGTGAGGCTGAATGGGGGAAACGAAGTGTTCAAGATGCTTCAGATACAACAAGCTGGGGCGGTCAGAACCTCTTTGATGTCTATTCCCTTAGTGACGGACGAGCGATAGATCAAACGGAGTACAATCAATGGTGAGAAAAAAAGCATTCACACTCATGGAGATAACAGTCATTGTGACGGTACTGGTTCTGCTCGCATCCATCGCAGCTGCAACCCATAAATCTCGTGTCAGAGCCGCCAAGGAAAGCGTTTTAAAACACAATTTAAGCGAGTTAAGATTCACCCTTGATGCTTATAACGCTGACCGTGGTCACTATCCTGAGTCATTAGGAACTCTATTAGATGAAGGGTATCTGCGTGACATCCCGGTTGACCCTTTCACAGGATCTGGTGACACATGGGAAGTGATTTACGAAGAAGATATCGCTGATGAAGACAGCTCCTATATTCCTGGTGTCTTTGATATACGCAGCGGCAGTGAAAGGGAAGCCCTGGATGGGACCTTCTACAATGAGTGGTAAGGGTCTCACTCCAACATCATCTCAACGAGGACACGTACTTCTAGTCGTTATCATCCTCACCATACTGATGGCTCTAAGTCTCTCCATGGCGTTTCGACCTCTAAGAATGCAGCTCTTAAGACAAAAAGAAACCCAGCTAATATACCGTGGAGAACATCTTGCCAAGGGAATCCGAGGATATTATTTTCGCTATGGAAGATTCCCCCATGACCTAGAAGAATTGCTGGGAGCGGACCCTCGTCTGGTTCGGCAGATTTATAAAGACCCAATGACAGAGTCAGGAGAATGGGAATTGGTGTACCTAGGAAAAGAGAGCCTTTCCACTGTCCAGAAGTTGCAAGAAGACCTCTTCCCCGGGGGAGGCGAGAAGTTTAACTCTCAGGCATTACTCGCTCATGGTC
>Ga0316190_10001086_pt1 | contig 19479 bp, 17 predicted proteins | sample Eddworburrow2_MG_FD_204929 | JGI IMG/M metagenome (GOLD analysis project Ga0316190, IMG submission 204929) | Coastal sediment microbial communities from Maine, United States - Eddy worm burrow 2 | ecosystem: Environmental > Aquatic > Marine > Coastal > Sediment | place: USA: Maine | collected... | reverse complement strand
AGATCCCCTTGCAAGCGGCACCAAATACGATGTAATCATGAAGCTCAGAGATAATGTAGATGGTTATGCTATCGCCATTCTGATGAACGATCCGGATGCCTCATTCCTCGACTATATCGGCACCCATATGGGTAGCGATTGGCAGAAAATCATGGGGGAATTCGAAATCGCGAGTGCATCTCTGGGCGATGAAATTGACCTGCATTAGGTTGCCGGGCTGACTATTTTCTTAGTGAGTCGATCAACCAAATCCAGGAAAGCCTCAGGAACAGACAACTGATACACGGAGAAAGATTCAACACTTATACGCATCTGGTCGGCGCGTTGCTCGCACTGGCAGGGGGAATTGTACTCGTGGTGCTGGGTATCCTCAGCGGTGATGTGTGGAAGGTCGTCAGTTTCTCGATCTACGGCACGACACTGGTGCTGTTGTATAGTTTTTCCACGCTTTATCACAACGCGGCTCACGGGAGTACCAAACTCCTCTTACGCAAGTTCGACCACAACTCGATCTATCTGCTGATCGCCGGAAGCTACACGCCATTCACTTTAGTCAGTCTGCGCGGTGGTTGGGGTTGGCCACTGTTCGGTGTGATTTGGTTGCTTGCTCTGGTGGGCATCTCCCAGGAATTGTGGCTAAAAAATAAAACAAGGTGGGTGTCGTTAACAATCTACCTGCTGATGGGGTGGGCTGCAGTCGTTGCTGTGGTGCCGTTGGCAGACGCGCTGTCCTGGTCTGGGTTTGCATGGCTGGCGGGGGGCGGAGTAGCCTATACGGTCGGCATCATCTTCTATAGCTACGATGAGAAATTCACCCATTGGCACGGCATATGGCATTTGTTCGTACTGGCCGGAAGCGTGCTGCATTACTGCGCGATCCTACTGTATGTTGCTTAAACTCACCTTTCAAGGTGACTAATGTTTATCCAATAATTGCCATCATTAATTGAAAATAGCAACACTAGTAAGCTGCGCTAAAGCACATCCCATAATTAAAATCAGTACATCACTTCATATGAAAAAAGTCGTACCAACCAAGGCTGAGATCTCATTACTGGAGCGGTTTGTTGGCCTAACACTGGAACACATCCATGTGCCTACAAGCATTGATGCGTTCACGGCCGCAACTACCGAGATAAAGGCAGCCGGCATCGTTGGGTTCGATACCGAATCCAAGCCGACGTTTGCTGTGGGTGAAGTGAGCGAAGGGCCGCATGTGGTGCAGTTTGCCCTGCCAAACAAGGCATATTTATTTCAAATCCATCAAACAGCTGGACATCCGTTTCTGATTGAGTTGTTGCAATCGGAGCAGCTCATCAAGGTAGGTTTCGACCTCAAATCGGATGGCGGGCATATTCACGCAAAGCTAGGCATAAATCTGGGCGGCGTGGTGGATCTCAATACGGTGTTTAGTATGGCTGGGTACCATAAGCACATGGGCGCTCGGGCGGCGGTGGGTTTGGTATTCAAACAACGTTTTGCCAAACCCCGGCATGTCACTACCTCAAACTGGTCAAAGCATAAACTCAACCCTAATCAATTGCTTTACGCGGCGAATGATGCCTATGCTGCACTCAAAGTACTGGAGGCGCTAGCACTACCCCGCAAAGATTTACCCGTATATAAGTTTGAAGCCACGCTTGTGGGATAATCTTGAACGGAAGTCAAAATAAGGAGGCAGTGATGGATAAATCCAAATATTTTCACAATTTGTGGCGCGCCATTCTAATATCTGTAGTGAGCTTGGGTTTGTGTGCAGGCATCGCGAGTGCTGCAACAAATGATAAAGAACCCGATATGCAGAAGGGTAGTTTTTTGATTAAATTCAAGCGTGACACCAACATTATCCAGATTAATGAAGTGGCTAAATACTATGGTGCAAGTAAAACACTCTCTTTAAGCAAATCGGAATTGTCATCACGAAAAAATCCAGCGCAGTGGAAAAAATTAGAATTTGAATCGGTGAAGGATGTAAAAGACATTGCACGGCGTATTATTCATGACAACCGCGTGGACGAAGTCGACAAGGTTTATTTCAAGAAGATCAGACACTAATTTTATAAGCTAAATGGGCATTAGCTTGCAATTAGTTATCCAGAAAATATAAGCAAACCAGAAATAGCATGGTGTCCGTTGCCTTTCTGATGCCAACGCACTTTACTTCAACAGCCCTGCGCTACGTGCCGCTACTTCAATTATTGAGTAGTTGTCAGTTTTACTGGAAATAAATTTGCTGGCACGTTGTAAATCCAGTATCTCTTTATCTAAAGCATAATTTTGATTTAGCGAAAGAAATGCGTCAGTTAATTTTTGACGCAAGTTTTCGTCCATGTCTGCTCGAGCTGTCCAGTTGTAATCACAATAGCCAGGTGTGGTATAGAACACATACAACAACTTCGGATCAGCCTTGCCGTTGGCAAGCATCTCTTCCCATGTCTGTTTATTTAACACCCCTGCATCAACTTTACCGCTCATCACTGCCCCAACAAGCGCCTTATATGTATTTGAATAATTGAAGTTTTTCATGTCGGCTTCGGGGTCAATGTGTGCAGCCAGCAAAAATGCACGTGGCATCAAGTGGTCTGATGTTGAGGATTCCTGACCAAACGTGAATGTCTTACCTTTCAAATCTTGCAACTTGGTAATGTCATCGTATGCTGTGATGAATACAGATCTAGTTTGCTCATCTTCTGCACGCTGCACGATGGGAATAACCTGGTCGTTACTGCGAAGCTTGGCCTGGATAAAATTAAAGCCGCCGAACCAAACCATGTCCAACTTGTTGGCAGCTAGCGCATCCACCAGGGTTTCTTCACTGGCCATGGGCCTGAATTCAATCTTCATACCAATCTTTTTTTCAAGATAATCGGACAGTGGTTTGAATTTTCGCCGCAAGGTATTTGGCGTCTCATCCGGAACCAGAGAGACACGCAACACAGGTTCGGCAGAAGTAATCGCAAAAACCGCCAAGGCTGCAGCTATGACCAATGAGATTAGCAGTGCTCTCAAGCTAGGTGACATGAGTTACGTATCATAAATAGTATGGAGCAGAATTTTCGTCAAGTAAGTTTAAAAATCTGTATTTATCAATTATGCCGTAAATTTTTAATTTACAAACCAACTTCATCCGCACATGATTTTACAATGTCAAAATTGCACTCGATACGGCATTCGTGCCACTATCCAGTAATGATAAAAATTACAAAGTCAGATTCTTCATAGCATCAGGGTGACACAATGGAAATGAAAAATATTAATTCAGGTAAGTTGCGCGCGATTGGTTACGATAAGCGGGCCCACTTGCTACAGGTTCAGCTAGATGATGGTAGCACCTTGCAATATAGTGGCGTTGGCGAGGAAGCATGGCGCCGGCTTAGCAGCTCCGGCTCAGCCTGGAGTTTCTATCGTGACAATATCGAAGAGGAGTTTACAGCAAAGCGTGTCTCCGGCAGTGCACCTGAAAGCAAGAATCCGCTTGATGAATTATTTCAAGATAAAGCAAGTTAATGAGCCAAATTCAAATTTTTTCGCAGTCTAACCAGCAAATAAATTTGATTCGCCGTTAAAGTAATAATAGGGGAAATCATATGGATGATCAGGAACTCTTTCATCATTAGACTAACGATCCCCGCTGGACAAACATTTCTTAAAGAAGGTGGGCAGGGCAATCCATGTATGTTCTTATGTCTGAAACTGCTGAGATCAGCATTCTCAGGACCGATGCAGCGTTGAGTTGGCAATGAAAGAAATACAGCTTTAAATTACTCTAACGAATAAAGATGCTGCAGATTGCTCTCTCATTCGGCTCATTCATCGGATTGATTCTTGGCTCGACTGCTGCAGGCGGCGCCATACTGTATACCGCGAGTGCCAGATAATTAGTTGATTGTCCTTTCCATTTCGGCTGCCAGATTCTGATCGATCAGCATGATTTCTATACGACGGTTCTTTTGCCTTCCCTCTGATGAGTCGTTTTGAGCAACAGGATCATATTCGCCGCGTCCCGATGCCACCAAGCGATCGGGCGGCACGCCTACTTCCTGCAGAAAGCGAACTACGTTGGTTGCACGCGCGACAGACAACTCCCAGTTGCTCGGGAAGGTAGCTTGCAGTGATCTGGCGATCGGAATGTTGTCGGTGTGGCCGACAACTCGAATGACTTTATTCTCGTAGACAATGAGCGCCTCGCCGACTTTTTTCAAGACATCCTTTCCGCCTGCTTTCAACGTTGCCCTACCGGAGTCGAAGAATATCTGCTCTGCAAGTTCCACGGCCAGCATGTTCTGATATTGTCGTACCTTAAGCTGGCCCTGCTCGACTTCCTTGGATAAGCCTTGCACCAGCGCATCGTACTGCTGTTGCCGCTGTTGGCTGGCCGCGAGCAATTCGGCCCTTTGTTGCTCAAGGGTCCCGACCTGCTGATATATCGCAGTATTTTGCTTTTCGAGTTCGGATTTGTGTTTGGTTAGTTCAAACCGCTCTTTTTCCAGAATTCCTTTCTGTGCTTCCAGCATGGTCTTCTGGTCGATTAGTGCGGCTTTTTGCTGCTGAAGCGTTTCGATCTCTTCGTTTTTCGCCGCCTCCATCTGTTCAAATTTTCCGGTGCTGACACAGCCACTGAGGAAGCATGTTGTAATTAGTACGAGTATGCAGATTTGGATTTTTCTGATCATGTCTTTGCCCTCCAGAGTGATAGCAATAGAATACACTACCATAAACAATACCATGAATTTCTTGATTTTATCACTTTCAAGTTTCGGACTTTTCATTCGATACCGGCAATATGTGTCGTGGTAATTGACAGCGTCGCATCCCTCCCAGCATAATCCAACCATGTTGACTTTTCTCGCCATTCATATCGTCCGACCCGGTTTTTGCGCAATCCTGCGCAAAGTGTGGTCGTATTCGCAAAATGGTCTGGAGCGTAGCGTCTAAATTTCATTCGCTGCAACAGTTTTCAAAAGGCCACAGCAAAATTCTGTGGCCTTTTTATTTTTAGTGGTTTGTCTCTCTTTGTGGATGCGGGCAACTTTCAATTTTGGAGAAATGATATGTCGCTTACAGCTGCATTTGTTTCGGTTATTTTGATCTGGTCTACCACGCCACTTGCGATAAAGTGGAGTGCGCTAGATGCTGGATTTAGTTTCGCAGTATTTACACGTATGGCGATAGGCGTCATGTTGTGTGGAGCGTTACTGATCGTGCTGCGGGTTCGTTTGCCGCTGCACGGCAGGGCATTGCACAGCTACGTCGCAAGTGGCACAAGCATGTGGTGCACCATGATTCTGGTCTATTGGTCTTCTCAATATGTTAGTTCTGGCATGATTTCGGTACTGTTCGGCTTATCGCCACTAATCACAAGTCTGGGCGCGATGATATGGCTAGAAGAAGAATCTTTTACACCATACAAAGTGACCGGAATGCTACTTGGGTTTACAGGGTTGATACTGGTGTTCAGAGGAAATTTACAATTGGGCGACGCCGCAACAGTGGGCTTTATCACACTGCTTGCAGCGGTACTTGCTCAATCGTTAGGCTTGGTATGGATAAAAAAAGTTGGGGATGATAGCCATCCCATGTCCACAACATTTGGTTCACTGACTGTCAGTCTGCCGCTATTTTTCCTAGCTTGGTGGGTAACTGATGGAAACTGGCCCGATATGCTACCCATACGTGCATCGGCAGCAATTTTTTATCTGGGCACGGTTGGCTCGGTGCTTGGTTTCATGATGTATTACTACATGATCAAGCACATGGATACATCGCGCATCGCTTTAATCACCCTGATCACTCCAGTGCTCGCACTGCTGCTTGGGCACGGATTGAACAACGAGGCTGTGTTGCCTCAGGTATGGTTTGGAACAGCATTTATTTTGTTGGGTTTAGGCATGCACCGCTGGGGAGAAAAGTGGATGCGGCTTATTTAGAGGCCACAAAAATATTATTGCTATTTCCCCAGTGTGCTATATAACGAATTGGATATTGAAAAGTAGTCCGTTTCCGCTTACGCAATTTTCAATCAGGTGTGATATCCCTCTGAATCTTCTTTCAGCAATGCATTTAAACGACAGTACAATCAAAACCCGGGGGCAGTAGGCAGCTAAATGCCGCCAGTATTGAGCACATTGGGCATCCATGCTTAAAACTCCTCCCTCATTGGAGAACAGCTTATGAACGACAAATCGGGCATATTGCCTTTATTACAGATGGGATTCCGCCCATTTTTCCTAGGCGCGAGCATATTCGCCGTGCTTTCCATGGCACTTTGGTCAGCAATTTTCTTGTTTAAGCTACCCATTGCAATGGAATCAATCTCCGCCTTCGAGTGGCATGCCCATGAAATGTTTTATGGTTATGTTTTTGCGGTTATTACGGGCTTCTTGCTCACTTCCGTTCGCACCTGGACAAGATTACCTACAGCACACGGAAAAGTTTTACTCGCGCTCTTCCTGATGTGGGCGGTCGCTCGCATATTTTTATTTTTTGGCACCACCTACATTCAGTTTGCCGGCTTATTTGATATCGCTTTTTCACTTTGCCTATCCTTTCTGCTCACTCTGCGCATAGTGCAGGCCAGACAGTGGAAACAACTTGCTATCATAGGCAAAGTTTTGCTGATAACTACATGCAATATCATGTTTTATCTTGGTGCAGCTGGCTTGATGGAACATGGCGTTGTGTGGGGAATATATGGCGGCCTATACATCGTTATCGCACTGATACTGACCATGGGGCGGCGGGTCATCCCATTTTTTATTGAACGCGCTGCAGGTGTTGAAGTCAAGGTCTTCAATGCCAAATGGATTGATCTTGCCAACCTAATACTTTTCCTAATATTTTCCATCAATCAGGTATTTTTTGGCCAACAGGACTTGTCAGCATATCTTGCCTTGTTTTTGTTTGTCGTGAATGCCATTAGGCTTGTCGGTTGGCACCATTCCATCATCTGGAAACAGAGCCTGCTATGGAGCATTTACCTGGCATTCTGGATGATTACCCTAGGGTTCCTTTTAATTGCACTACCCTATTTTGCTGCTCCGCACTTTGTTGTCGAATCTGCCTTTTTAGCGACTCATGCGTTTACTGTTGGAGGCATTGCCATCATAACCATGGGCATGATGGCTCGTGTATCGCTTGGGCATACGGGCAACAATGTTTATAAGCCACCACGCGCTGTTGCATATGCATTGCTGGCAATACTTCTAAGTGCCTTTGTTCGCGTAGTTCTGCCGCACTTCAGCCTGCTGTCTTATGAGATTTTGATTGGCTTATCCCAGATATTCTGGATAGTGGCTTTCCTTATATTTATCAAAATATATGCACCAATATTGACGAGCAAAGAAAACAGCTGAAATGATAGATTGCAGCTTTCAGCCCCAAAAAGACGATACTTAATGCCAGCAGTCAACAAATCTTGCGCCGCCAAATGGCGAGGCTACGCGATCAATGTTTTGCTTTTCGTAATACTCGTTGCAGGGATACGTTTCTGGCAGCAACGAGATATGGCAACCGGTGTAGCACCTGGTTTGAAGGGTGTCACTCTTGAGGGGCATCCATATACCCTAGCAACTCAAACAGACAAACCGGTACTTGTCCATTTTTGGGCAACCTGGTGCTCGATCTGTCGCCTAGAGCAGGATACGATCAACGCCATAGCCCATGATGATGCCAGTGTCGTCACTGTCGCTATACAGAGCGGAAAGCCGGATGAAGTTTCACGATACATTCAGGAGCAAGGCGTCGATTTCATGGTGATAAATGACCAGAAGAGCACGATTTCACGTGCATGGGGAGTGCATGCTGTACCGGCAAGCTTCATCATTTCACCCTCAGGAAAGATAAGTTTTATCGAGGTGGGTTACACCACGAACATCGGGTTTAAATTAAGAATGTGGTTGGCGGGACTTTGATTTTCGGAGGCGAAAAATATTTAACCGAAAAGGCGCATTACAAGGAAGATTTTATCCTCATAGCGCATCATGGCTCACCAGTGATCAATGCAAAGTTTGCTTGGTGTAGGCGCGACGATCCAGCTTAATAGTTTTTTCGCTACGCTCGGCATCGGCATGCATGTGAAAACCCAAATCATCGCGCCTTCGGCGCTTGTAACCGCGTAGAAGAGAATTGCCAATTCTTGGTTTATTTTCACCTTTATTCCTGCGTTCATGCAGATTCCGGCGATCTGTATTGTATTGATTGTTCGTCTGAGACAATCGCGATGATTTGTTCAGTGTATGTTTAAGAAAAACTTCCAGATCTGACTGAAGATAGCAAGGCTCTCCCTGCACAAGAATAAACGGAATGATGGGGTCATGCTGACGATCATTGATAAGCCAGAACTTGACAGATTTTCCATTCATATGCGGTTGAAGAAAGTCCGCGGCATCCTGCTCCTTAAGCAGGACTTGAGCGGATGCCTCACCCTCGACACTACTGTTAGCATGAACTTGCTCGTCAGCTACACGTTGCAATAATGTCTCAAACTCTTCCGGCTGCACTGCGCTGGAAAAAAGATTGCCTTGGATGTAATCACATCCTGCTGAAACCAGCAGATCACGCTGCCTATTTGTTTCCACCCCTTCTGCTATCACTTTAATTCCAAGCTTGTGCGCTATTACTATTACCTTGGATAACGCCAAATCATTAGGATCATTTGCAAAATCAAGTGTGCATGACTGATTGATTTTTAGATATTCGGCATTGGATTTTTTATGTTTGCTAAGAGACGAATAATCTGTGCCAAAATCATCTATGGAGACTTGAATGCCTGCATCATGAAATGCTCGCAGCTTATTCATTACGTTAGATTCAGCATTCAACATGAACCCTTCTGAAACCTCGACCGCCATATTTTTTCCCGACAGTCCTATTTCCTCCAAATAACCCGGCCACTCTGCGGTGTAATCTTTGTGTCCTGCATTAAACTGGACCGGAGATATATTCACACTCACCTGAAAGTCTGCTGAAAATTTCTCACTCCAACGCTTCGCATAGTCTGCGGACTCTTTAAATACCCAATCGCCCATCAAGTTAATTAAACCTGCATCCTCCGCTAATGAGATGAACTCCACCGGGCTGACCATCCCATACAAGGGATGCTCCCATCTTAACAATGCTTCAGCTTTATGAATTCGGCCATCAGATAGTCTAACAATCGGCTGGAAAAATATTTTGAGTTGTTTATTTGCCAGGGCACGACGCAGATCATTAATGAGAAGCATGCGTTTTTGCTCATCTTGATTCAGCGTAGCAATAAAATGACTAAATTGGTTGCGCCCCTTACCTTTGGCAACATACATTGCCTGGTCTGCATTACTTAACAAGGTACTAACACTTTCGGCATCATTCGGGTACAGGGTGATGCCAACACTAGATGAACCGCTGATAATTTTATTGGCAAAATAATATGACTCCGCCAGGCTATCAACGATCTTCTGGGTAATACCGTCAGCATGTTGGATATCCGGGATCTCTGAAAGAATAACTGTAAACTCATCGCCACCCAGACGAGCAACCGTATCTGAAGCACGCACACAAGCGCTGATACGAAATGCTGCTTGCTGTAACAATCGATCGCCTACTGCATGCCCAAACGTATCATTCACTTCTTTAAAGTGGTCAAGATCAATAAAGAGCAATGCGAATGCCAAATTGGCACGTTTTGATTTTTTAATTTCCAGCCCGAGTCGGTCTTCAAAAAGTCGTCGATTAGGTAATCCTGTAAGGAGGTCATAGTCAGCCTGCCGCCTGACTTTTTCTTCGGTACGCTTCTGATCCGTGACATCTGAAAGTACCGCAACTCGCTTTAGCACATTGCCTTTGTCATCATAGATCGTGTGAATCAGCTGCCATACCGCGTATTCTTCACCGTTTTTACGCTGATTCCAGATTTCTCCTTCCCAAATGCCGGTATTGTTGAGTTTGTGCCATATCATCTGATTAAATGTTTCGTCATATCGATCAGAACATATGAAATTCGATTTTTTCCCAATAACTTCATCAGATGTGTATCCAGACAACTTCGAGAACGCCTTATTCACGGCAATGATATTGTTGTTACTATCAGCAATTACAACTGCTTTCCCAATAGCCTGATATACCGATTGAGTGAATTGCTGCTCCTGAACCGCACTTTTCCTTGTCGATATACGCTGTTCTGCAATTGATAGTCTTACACTTAATTCAGGCAGATCAATGGGAATTTCCAGATAATCATCAGCGCCAGCAGCTAGCACCTGACCAAGATTTCCCAATTTAGCACGGGCGGTAAGTACAAAAATCAAGCTTTGCTGAAGGCCTGGCGCCTTTCGGATTTTCTGACACAGTTCAACACCCTCACTACCTGGCATCGAACAATCTACGATGATCAAGGGGTAGTTCTGTTCTTGGCAAGATGCCCAACCACTTTCAGCATCTTCATATTCTGTAACATGATGGCCGCGAACCTCGAGGAATGTCGTAAGGAGGGAACGTGCTTCAGACTCTTTTTCAATCAGCAAGATATTCATCTTTTGTTCTTTACTTAACCCGGCATTGGATTACGAAGTATTTTTTTAATTGTCTGGCGTAATATACCACTTCAATTTCAATTATTCTTTCATGCGTAAAGGCTGATTAGGTAATCAGCCGTAACTTTTACGTGAACGCAGCAGTAGCCGTTGGTGCCATGAGCAATTGATAACGTTATCTTTGTCAGCTCTTGGCAGGGCCACCTTGCGCAGAAACAATCTCTACCGGCGATTGGTAAACTTCTCTCATTTTATCGTATAGCGGAATGGTAGTGCCATTAAGCCGATTTTGTGTGAGCGCATCGAGGTCAACATCGGCAACAACAACCTGCTCCATATTGATTACGCCTTCTGCCGCAATACCATCGCGAGCGAACGGAAAATCGGACGGCGTAAGGATGCTCGCCTGGCCGTAATGCATACCCAGCCCTTCCACCGCGAGATTTCCCACCGTGCTGGTCATTGCAACATATACCTGATTTTCGATGGCACGTGCTTGCGCGCAATAACGCACACGCCAGAATCCCTGACGATCATCGGTAGAAGACGGTACAAATAGAATGTCAGCACCCGCCTCGCAAACTTGCCGTGCCAGTTCTGGAAACTCAATGTCGTAACAGAGCAATATGCTTATTGCACCAAAGTCGGTTTGGAAAAGATGCAATTTGTTACCTGCAGATGTATCCCACTTTTCTTTCTCCCAACGGGTACGGTGTATTTTATCCTGCATGAACATGTCCCCATGCGGTGAAAACATGAAGGACGTGTTGTAGAGCAAGCCATCACGCAGATTTGGGTGGCTACCTGCTATCAGATAAAAGTTGTATTTTTTGGCCAACTCCGCCATCAGGTCTTTATAACGAGGCGTGTAATCGTCCATTCGCCTTACTGCTGCCCTGATATTGTTGTCGTTATCCAGAAAAGATAGTAACTGGCTGGTGAATATCTCTGGCAACATAACGAAGTTAGGCTTGTATTCGGCGGCGGCCTTGAGGATGAATCGCACCTGATTCTCAAAACCGTCCCAGTCATTAATTGAACGAAGCAAATACTGCACAGCTGCAATACGAACTTTCAAAGGGTTTCTCCTTCAGTGATTAGACTGGGTTTTTTTGCATTGTAACTAGGATTGAGCCAGACGATCAGTGCTGCATAGCCTTGGCTCTCAATATCTTCGGGTATGTAACCACTGACTGTACCGCAAAAATCGTATCCCTCCTTCAATTGAAAACTGAGTACCGGATCTCGAATGTCTCCCCATACAACCTTCTGCGCATAAAGCTGCGCAGACATCTCATCTGCATAAAGATGATAACCAGGCAAGCGACCACAGGCGATAATTCGTTTCAGGTTTAGCCTTCTACACAATATTCTGCGCTCACGGTACAGCGCATGGCCTATCCCTGAGCCACGCCGATTCGGATGCACGAAGACTTCAGCCGCGTATAGCGTACGTCCCTGCGGGTTATGCGTATCAAAACTACCTCGGTCGGTAACTTCTTTCCATGTATGTTTTGCCTGCCACTCATCCCATGACACCACCAGCGAACTAGCAGCACCGACAATCTCACCATCTATTTCAGCAACAAACTGACCCTGTGGAAATATCTCGAGTTGTTGCTGCAACAACTCTTCCCGCCAGGGCGGGATTGAAGGATAGATACGCTTTTGCAGCGCAATCAACGGCCCGATATCAGCAATGCCAGTATTGCGTACGATGACTTTGCGGCTCATGTAAATGGATAACCCAGTAAGTTGATCGATGACCTAATTGATATGTTCAGCCGAATTATAGCGGGAGTATTGTCACTACATAACATTAAGGACGTCACTTATTCAATGCCGACTAACAATTTTTTGGAATGTAAGCTTTTAGATTCTCTGGCGACAAATACTTGCATCCGTCAATTCGACTAAAAAAAACGGGATGCAACCATTCGAACATGGGCGGAAGTCCACCCCTGTGAAGATGTGTTTGAAGACCGAAAGTTGGATATAACCAGTCAAATTAATATATAGGTAAAGACACGCTGCATAAAGTTGGAGTCATTATCAAATCCCGATTAAAATAAATCATGTCGGATTTCACCCTCATACTTGAATCACTGCTCACCTGCCCACACTGCGGCAGCAGTAAACTGGAAACCATGCCTACCGATTCCTGCCAGTGGTTCTATGAATGCGGCCATTGTCACGAGTTGTTGAAACCCAAGGCAGGAGACTGTTGTGTGTTTTGCTCATATGGCTCGGTACCCTGCCCGCCAATTCAGGAACACGGAAAAAGTAAGGATTGTTGTTGAAATCTGCACCTCACACTCCTTCATCATGAAGCAGTTTACTTCGTACAAGAAACAGGTATCGGTTTCATATTAGTTTGATGCTGCGTTAATGCCTGTAGCGACGTCTGCCTAAACCAATCAAACCATTCGTACACAGCCCAAAGTGTGAATTGCTGCGTGCTCTTGTGCTTTACATTTCTTCACTAGGCACTTTATTTGTGTGAACGCCTACACCCTCCCATTAAAGGACAATCAAGGCTCCCGACCATATCCACAACAACTTCTGTGACTAGTTGCATCAGCAATCAATTCCATTCAAAAGAAAGTTACGCCGACAAACGTAGGTTTTGGCGTCCCAAGACGACCAACCTACGTCACTTGAATAAAGTGTGGCCTGATTACAGCATCACTACTCACAAATCTATCAAGGTGAGCGCCATGAAACACATCAAATTAATTAATGCGTAAATTGCTTCCGGCGCTCTGACGCTGTCATTTGGCGGAATGACGATTACCGAATCTTGTCGCGCAAATCCCTGTGCACCTCGCAATGGTTCATCAGGTATGAATCCGGGTGCTGCGAAACACACGAACCCCTGCGCCAATAAAAATCCCTGCGGGGCACGGATGTAACAGACAATTCTCTCCTCTGGTCAACAAATTTTGCTCTGCTTGCACCCACCACAGTCTGGGGGGTGTTTTTTCAGGAAGTCCCCCACCGCCTCAACAAGTTGTCGCACGACTGATATTGGGGACAGGACGAAGGCGGCCATTTCACCAATATCTTCGGCCCGGCGCATGAAATGCTTGGCATTCGGTTAGACGTCGCGGTGGGCAACACATGGGATGACCATGGGTCAGGCTTGTCGAGTCCAAGCAGAAAATACTGGAGGCAAACCTGGCCGCGAGAAAACCGTTTCTAGATTTCGTATACAGCCAGACCAATCAAGATGGCTCGATGCAATATTTGATTGTGAGCGGGGAGCCGATGTTCAACTCCTCGGGCATCTTTACCGGTTACCGCAGGATCGGCAAGGATGTGACCTGATCGATAGAAACCATGAATCAACCCTGAAATTTAGAACCTCCTGTTTTTAGCGCAAACTTGCTTGTATTTCACTGCCGCATATTTGCTTTAATCTGCTCCAGAGTGTCATTGGCAGCAGGCTGCTCTGCCCCGCCCAAACTGACAGCCCGATTTGCCGTGACCAGCGCTTCTGCATAATGATCTTGGTCAGCCAGTGTTTGTGCGAGGTTGTTGAAGGCTATAGGGGAATCAGGGTGGTCTAGCGTCGCCTGCCTGTATGCTTTTTCAGCGCGGGTTATATTACCCTGTGCATAGGCAGCATTACCCATCCCGATGCGAGCGGTGAGATTGCCGGGCCAGAGATTGAGTGCTGACTCATAGGCGGTTTCTGCACTTTTCGGCTGCCCCGTTCTTTCCAGCGCCATGGCCGCAGAAACGTAGTCAGCTTCAGTCGCCGTGCGAGGCACCCTGCCAGGCGGCAAGGCCAACATGGCCCAGTATCCAGCACGTTGCCAAGTATACTCAAAGGTCTTTAAAGGCAGCACCTGCCGCCGATCAAGCCCAGAGCGCAAGATGATTTCCCCTCGCTGCAGATCGTATCCCACTACCACTGCGTAATGCCATACCGGATACCAGCTCAGCGCAAGGTTTTGCAACACGAGCACCGGCGAGCCAGCGGCCACTTCGACCAGCAAGTCTTCCAACTGCGGTTTCAATTCATAGGCAAGCAGGCCATTGCGCCTTGTTGCGGACAGCATTTCTATCTGCAAGCTGCCTTCGCGTCCAGGAATATAAACCTGAGGAATCAAGTCTTGCGGCGACACCTTGACGCCGCCAGCGTTCAGTACCATGGCGAGCGACGCCGGTCCGCACTGGTGTACCTCCTGGGGATAGAACGGCACCTCGCTGAGCTCCACCAACTGTGACAGTTGCCTCGAGTTAGTCATGAGCAGGGCTTGCGTCTGCGGAGTAGCACAGCCACCCAGCCAGATTAGAATAGAAGCGCCCGTGAATAAACGGGCGCAATATTGAAACAGCATGTTTGGAATTATCTGGCCGAGCGCGTGAACGGAAATACTTTGGTAAAGCCCAGAATATCAGTCACCAGCAGGACAATGAAAATTGTGAATAGAATTCCCAAGACTTCACCGCCGGCAGGCATATTGTCTAGATTACCCGCTACCTTATGTACCTCTTGGTCCGTCAGTACAGCCACACGTGCTTTGGCGGTGTTGGGGTCAATACCCTGAGCGCGCAATTCCTTGCGCACGTCTTCGCGATCAAGGAAAGTACGGATACGCTCGCGCTCCGATTGGGATTGAGTGGATGCGGTGACCTTGTCAGTGCCTATCATCCCCGCATATGTCGACTGCATAGGTAAGCCAAGCGCCAACATACCGGCAATCAGCAAGCGGCTGATCATGCGCATTAAGCATAAATTCATAATATTTCTCCTCAAGTTTTGAGTACTAAGTAATTACGATAACACTTAGTGCCCAGTTAAAAATACAAATACACCCTAGCAAACCTGAGTTTAACCAGAATTGATGCACTAGTCGTGTTGTTTGTTTGCACTTTCACCCCCTTGTACATATAACGCAGCAAAACCCTGCTAGCACTTAATTCAATAACTGATGAGCAGCTTCCGCCCATAGAATATTCTTAATTTAAATATTATGACACGGTCTCACTTCTCGGCCATTGACAAACTTATGATTTATGTCGAATCACTTCTGCTATGTGCAGGAAAGAGGGCATCAGGTATGCTTTCTATTAGGTCTGTTAACAACTTTTTCATTCTGGGCCGTCATCTAATTTCTTCAACACATTACAGACTATTATGTTTACGGACTTTTGCATCTTGGGAAAAGGCTATGTCAGTTTAGATAAATTATTTGGTTGAGTTTTCCTTGGTTTAGGAGTTAACTTGTCAATATCTAAATTCCTTGCTGACGCATCACTGTTTTGTGAATGCGGCGCTTCATTCAATCTGAAATTGCCAAGAAAATAAATACAACCATGAAAATCATCGATTCCTGCACGCTGACTATTTTTGGAGTCGGTGGTAATTTGAGCCGCCGCAAACTGATTCCAGCCCTTTTCCGTTTAGAGCTGGCTAAGCGCTTGCCCGTTCAGCTATTGATCTTGGGCTGTGACATCGTGCTGCATGAACGGGAAGAATGGGTTGGTGTGGTCAGCAAAATACTGCGCGATCTGTATCCGCAGAAAATAGATGAGTCAGCGCTCCAACGGTTCTGTACACGATTACATTATTTTGCGCTCCCGCCAGGAGACGATGCTGCCTATGGCCGCTTGCAACAAATGTTAGAAGGCAATGATTTTCCACCAAACATGGTGTATTACATGGCTGTGCGTCCGGCAGACCATCCCATTATCGTTGATAAACTCGGCAGCGTCGGCCTGCTGAAACAAAAGAATGGTTGGCGGCGCGTGGTAATCGAAAAACCCTTCGGCTACGACCTGCTCAGCGCACAGACATTACAAAGCAGTTTGTTTAAACACTTGAACGAGACACAGATATTCCGCATCGATCATTACCTCGGTAAGGGTACGGTACAGAACGTGATGGTATTCCGTTTTGCAAATTTGCTGCTGGAACCGTTGTGGAATCATCACTACATCGATCATGTCCAGATCACACATTCCGAGACCGTCGGCATCGAGAATCGTGCCGATTACTACGAGGGTGCAGGAGCCCTGCGAGACATGATCCAAAGCCACTTGTTGCAACTGTTGGCCTTGGTGGCGATGGAGCCACCAGTGTCGATGGAGGCAGAGCACTTGCGCGACGAAAAAGTAAAAGTGTTAAAAGCTATCCGCCCGATTCCGCAGAACGCGGTGCATGCACATGCCTTCCGAGGACAATACGCCAGCGGTCAGATTGATGGCAAAACTTGTCACAGCTATCTGGTAGAGAAAGGTGTGACGAAAGACAGCGTTACCGAAACCTATGCGGCGATGAAGTTGTTCATCGACAACTGGCGCTGGGCAGGCGTGCCGTTTTATCTCCGCACCGGCAAGCGCATGGCTGAAAATAGTTCAGCGATATGCATCCGCTTCAAAAAACCACCGCAAGACTTATTGCGTCACGCACGGCAGGGGCCGGCCCAGCCCAATTGGATATTACTCGGCATTCAGCCCGATTCCTGTTTAAAGATGGAAATGCAGGTCAAAGTACCTGGACTCGATCTGCATACACGTGCCATCGGCTTAGACGCGACTTATCGCAAAGGCGATGAAGAGGATTTCGATGCTTACGAAGGGTTGCTACTAGATGTGATGGAGGGCGATCATTCGCTGTTCTTGCGTATTGACGAAGTAGAGGCAGCGTGGCGAGTGGTCGATCCTGTCCTAAAGGTTTGGTCTATGGAACGCGACTTCATTAACACTTATCCGGCGGGCAGCTGGGGGCCGCGCGGCACCTATCGCTTGTTCGACCGTGAAGATCAATTCTGGCGGCATTCATTGGATCTCGACGGATCCAACTTGCAGGCATATTAATAAATATGATTCCGTCTAATCAACACACCACTGAATTCATACATGCAGATGTGCAAGCAATGGCACAAGCCGTCGCACAACGTATTGCAAGTTTAGCAAAGCAAGCTATTTCCGCACGCGGTGTGTTTCGTCTAGCACTGGCAGGTGGTGAAACACCTCGTCGTTGTTACGAGCTGTTGAGTGAGTTGCCGTTGGATTGGTCGCGCATAGAATTCTATTTTGGCGATGAACGCTGTTTGCCGGTAGGCAATACGCAACGTAACGACAGCATGGCCACCATGGCATTGTTTGATCACATCAATATTCCAGCGGGCAATATTCACCGTATTGCCGCTGAACTTGGCGCAGACGCGGCGGCAGCAGATTATGCCGCCTTGTTGAAACAGGTTGTGCCGTTGGATGGCGTGTTGCTCGGGATGGGCGAGGATGGACATACTGCGAGCCTGTTTCCGGGCAATCCGGCAACGGCGCGCGATGAGATGGCCGTACCCGTGTTCAATGCGCCCAAGAGTCCACCCGAACGCGTCTCGCTTGGCATGAGTACGTTGAATAGGGCGCGGCATAAAATATTTTTAGTGGCAGGCGCAGGCAAGCGTGATGCCCTGCAGCAGATAGCAGCCGGCGCGCAGTTGCCTGCCGCACAAGTATTGGGAGCAGAATGGCATATAGATCGCGCCGCTGTAGCCATCGAATAAATTTAAAATATTAATGAGGAGAATAAAATGCAAATCGGCATGATTGGATTGGGAAGAATGGGCGCAAACATGGTGCGCCGTTTGCAACGCGAGGGGCATCAGTGCGTCGTATTTGACCGCAGCAGCGAAGCCGTGGCGACATTGGCAAAAGAAGGCGCAACCCCTGCGAGCAGCGTACAGGTCTTCTTGAATAAACTCAGCGTGCCGCGTGTCATTTGGCTGATGTTGCCAGCTGCGGTGGTGGATACCAGCATTGCCGAATTGACCCCGTTACTGGACAAGGGCGACATCCTCATTGATGGTGGTAATTCCTACTACAAAGATGACATCTTGCGTGCCAAACAACTTTCCCCGCACGGCATCCATTACATAGATGTTGGTGTCAGCGGTGGCGTGTGGGGCTTAGAGCGCGGTTATTGTCTGATGATAGGCGGCGATCCACAGGCGGTTACTCGGTTAGAACCGATCTTCGCAACGCTGGCACCCGGTGTCGACAATGCACCGCGTACCGAAGGCTATACCGGTGAACCGAGCAAGGCAGAACAAGGTTATTTGCATTGCGGTGCAGTCGGCGCGGGTCACTTCGTCAAGATGGTGCACAACGGCATTGAGTACAGCCTGATGGCGGCCTACGCTGAAGGTTTCAATCTGCTGCGTCACGCCAATGTCGGTGATGTAGCAAGACAGGCTGATGCCGAGACCACTCCTTTGCGTGAACCAGAGGCATTCCGCTATGACATCAATGTGTCTGATGTGGCCGAGTTATGGCGGCGCGGTAGCGTAGTGGGCTCTTGGATGCTGGACTTGACCGCCCATGCACTACGCGCGGATGTCAATCTGGGCAACTTCAGCGGACGCGTATCGGATTCCGGCGAAGGACGCTGGACTAGCATCGCTGCGATCGAATCGGGCACACCTACGCCGGTACTGACCACGGCTTTGTATAGTCGCTTTACCTCGCGTGGCGAGGAAGACTATGGCAACAAATTGCTGTCGGCTTTGCGCTTTGAATTTGGCGGACATCACGAAAAGAAAGACTGAGCGAATCTGTTCTGCATCACAACCCTAAACGAGTGCCGCGTGTCATGAAGAGTGTCGAACGATTGAACTAATTCGCGACGAATTATGGCGTCTACTTGAGTGATTTGTTATTTTTTTTTGAAGCAATCATCCGAATATATAACACGCCAAGAAATGCAGAAATAACCGAGGCGACTAATATCGATGTTTTTGCGTTATGGAGTTGATCGGGTTGCGTATCAAACCCCAGTGTGGCGATAAATGTGGACATGGTGAAGCCAATCCCTGCTATGAGTGAAGCACCAACAACGTGTTGAAGATTAACACCATCAGGTAAGCAACCTATTTTGTAGCGCAGTCCCAGCCAGCATGCGCCAGAAATACCGATAAATTTTCCGAGTACAAGTCCAGCAATAATTCCTAATCCA
>Ga0316190_10001085_pt1 | contig 19482 bp, 24 predicted proteins | sample Eddworburrow2_MG_FD_204929 | JGI IMG/M metagenome (GOLD analysis project Ga0316190, IMG submission 204929) | Coastal sediment microbial communities from Maine, United States - Eddy worm burrow 2 | ecosystem: Environmental > Aquatic > Marine > Coastal > Sediment | place: USA: Maine | collected... | reverse complement strand
GGCGGAAAACCGCCATTGCGGGTCACATCGGCCACAATCTGTCTGGCAAACGGGAATATCATGCGTGGACACTCGACCAGCACAATGGCGTGCAGCGCATCCTGCGGGATATTTTCCAGTCGGAAAATACCTGCATAAAGCAGCTCGGTGGCGAAAACCACCTTGTCCTTGTTCATGGCCTTGGCATCGAGATGCAGTTCAACTTCAAAGTCGGTTTCGGCCAGGGGCTTGGCGTTCACATTCACTGAAATGTTGATTTCCGGCTGGCCTTCCTGACCGGCCAGCGACCGCGGCGCGTCGGGGTTTTCAAATGAAAGATCCTTCACATACTGACCGAGAATTTTCATTGATGGCGCGCCGCCCTGCGTAGCCCCGTTGCTGCCGGTCGCTTCCGGTGCTGCTGCCGCCGCTGCTGGTGCTGCCTTCTTGCTTGCCTTCTTCGCCGCTTTTGCCATGGTCAATCTGCCCTTTGAGTCATAAAGTCGAACTTGTTACAGGACGCGTGGCTATCACGGCATCGGCATTCGTGCAAGTTATCATGCTGCCCGGCAAATTCCCGATGTGATCCTTATCGCCGGCATTATTGATTACGTTTCGTATTGCCGGGTTTTTCTGCGCCATTTTCAGGTGTCTCGTCAATCTCGACAGCTTCGATATCAATAACGGTGCCACCTGACCGGTTCGCGTTGCCGGTCGTTTGTGTTGATGACCACTGTGTCGACGTGACAACATTGGGTTCGATAATTTTCCAGATTTTCGTTGCAATCAGCTCGCGTACCGGCGGTATCAACAAGGCAAACCCGAGTGTATCCGTGGCAAAACCGGGTGTAAGTAAAAGGACACCTGCTATCAAGACAAACAGACCCTGGGCCAGCGCGGCTACCGGCATTTCTCCGCGATTGGCGGAATTCTGGACTTTACGAATTACATCAATGCCCTGACTGCGTACAAGCATGGTGCCGGCAATGGCGGTCAGTATGATAAGTCCCAGTGTCGCGGGCACACCAATATAGGAGCCGATTTGCAAAAACAGCCCGATCTCCACAATCGGGACCACAACAAAAGCTAGAAACAGAAAAAATCGCATTGGTAATCACACTTGATCGCTATGGTTCGCAAATTACGCTGCTTGGTGAATTGTCAGGCATGATCACAATGCCGCAGCATTGTACCTTTGTGCAATCAGTACTTATATAACAGTATATAAACCAATTGCAGGCGTCATTGCCGCCGGCACACCAACCAACGACAGGAACTGGCAAACGTCATGAATCAGGTCTTTGACCCTTTCAATATTATCATTCTCGCAGTGGCTGTGATCATCTTCTTCCGTCTGCGCGCCGTGCTTGGCACCCGGACCGGCAACGAAAAGCCGTTCGACCCGTTCGCTGGTGAAAACGATGATGCACAAGCCCCGTCCCAGGATGATGTGGTGCCATTACCGGCCCGAAACAAGCCGGCATCCATCAATCCCCCCGGTTCCGACGACGACGAGGATGAGGATGAAGACGAGCGCAAGCCTGTCTGGCAGGGTTTTGCCAGGAAAGGTTCAGCTGTCGCGAAAGGTATTGAGAACCTGGTCAAGGCGGACAATGACTTTTCGCCGGGGGAATTTCTCGGCGGCGCGCGCATGGCCTATGAAATGATCGTCAATGCCTTTGCAGAGGGTGACAAGCAGGCTCTGAAGCCGTTATTGTCCAGGGAGGTCTATGACGGATTTTCAGCCGCGATTGATGAGCGCAAGAAACTGCAGCACACACTGGAATCGAAATTTGTCGGTATCAACAAGGCCGATATCAGCAAAATCAGTATTGCCGGCGGCGATGCGCAGGTCAGCATCAAGTTTGTCAGCGACCTGATCACTGCAACCCTGGATGAGGAGGGCAGGGTGATTGATGGCGATCCGTCCGAAATCCAGCAAATCACGGACGTGTGGACCTTTGAGCGTCCGGTCAATTCACGCGATCCAAACTGGCGCCTGGTCGCCACCGAGGCTGACTGAGAATAAGGATGCATGCCGCAATCCGCTGCAAACAGCTCATTATTGCCCTGTTGGCCGTCATGACCGCCATGTCGACAGCACAGCCGGCGCTGGCGTTGCGGCTTGAACAAGTGTCGTTCAACAATCTGCCGGGCTGGCAAGGCGACGATCATGGCGCTGCCTTGCGGGTGTTCGTGCGCGCTTGTGATGAACTGACGACCACCGGTGTAGGTTTTGCCCGCAAGGCGTTGTTGTCCGGTACTCGCCGGGACTGGCTGAGGGTGTGTGAGCAGGCAAAGCGGGCTGATGTCTCGCCCGGTATGGCCCGGAGGTTTTTCGAGGACCATCTGGTTGCTGTGAACATCACCGGTGTCGATGGTCAGTTTACCGGTTATTTCGAACCCGAAGTTGAAGGCAGCAGGCTCAAAAGCGGTGAGTTCAGCGTTCCGGTTCTCGGCCGGCCGGATGATCTGGTCAAGCTGTCCCGATCTGCCGCGGCCAGGCTGGGTGTTGTGTATGGCCGGGTTGCCAATGGCGTGGCACAGCCCTACTTCACCCGTCAGCAGATCGAACAGGGTCGGCTGTCATCGCAAAAACTTGAGTTGCTGTACCTGAAGTCCTGGCGCGATTTGTTCTTCATGCAGATACAGGGCTCCGGCCGGGTGCGGCTGCGCGAAGGGGGCAATGTGCGCCTTGGCTATGCGGCCAAAACCGGCTTGCCCTACACATCGATTGGCAAGGTTCTGATCGACCGCAATGAAATGACCCGTGAAGGCATGTCCATGCAGGCATTGCGGACCTGGCTGAAAAACAATCCCGATCAGGCTCGCCAGGTCATGTGGGAAAACAAATCCTATGTATTCTTCCGCGAGTTGAAAAACCACGGCGCTGAAACCGGGCCGGTTGGCGCTCAGAACCTGCCGCTGACAACACTGCGCTCCCTGGCGGTTGACCGGCGCTATTGGGCGCTTGGCGTCCCGCTCTGGGTGTCTACGACGGTTTTTGCCGGCGGCAGTCTTGAACCCTTCAATCAGCTTATGATTGCCCAGGATACAGGGTCGGCCATCAAGGGTCCGGCGCGCGGTGACGTGTTCATGGGAACCGGGCATCAGGCAGGTATGGACGCCGGCGCCATGGATCAGGCCGGATCCCTGACCGCCCTGGTGCCGCGGGCGCTGGCAACCCGGCTGCTGCGGACATACGGCAGATGAAAAAATCCGGCAGGACCACACACGGCTCTCGTGCCGGTCAGTTGAAGGACGATGATCACGCGGTCTGGGAACAGGTCACCCGGACCGTACAGCCACTCAACCGGCTTCCCTATGTAAGACCGGTCACTGAAGCCAAACCGGCACGACCGGTTTCAGGCCACGAGCGCAACGGCAAGAGCGTGCCCAAGCCCGTTGATCCGGTCCGCAAGGCCGCCCGTTCCATTGCCCGGCAGGCTATTCAGACCCAATCGCACAATAATCTGGACAGGCGGCATAAGCAGAAACTGTCGCGTGGCAATGTTGATATTGAAGCACGGCTGGATTTGCACGGGCACTCCGTGGAGCGCGCGCGCATGTCGCTGCTGGGATTTCTGCAATCTTCGCGCGAACGCGGGTTTCGCAATGTACTTGTTATCACCGGCAAGGGTGCTTCTCCGTTCACCAGGCACACCCTGCATTCAACAGATGTGTTTCAGGCGCCGGAACGTCTCGGGCGGTTGCGGGCCGAGTTTCCACGCTGGATGGCGCAGCGCGAGTTTTCATCCAGCATAGTCGGATTTCAACCTGCTCACCCGCGCCATGGCGGAGGCGGCGCTTTTTACGTTCGCCTGAAACGAAAGGCTGACCGGTCATGACGCCGTTCGGAGAAAAAATCCGCGCCTTGCGAAAAGACCGGGGTGTGACCATGAAGCAAATGGCGCAGGCCATTGGTGTCAGTGCGCCCTATCTGTCGGCCCTGGAAAACGGCAAGCGGGGCCTGCCCAGCTGGTATCTGGTTCAGCGCATCATCGCCTACTTCAACGTAATCTGGGATGAGGCAGAAGATATTGCCGCGCTGGCCCGCCTGTCACACCCGCGCTGCGTCATTGACACGTCCGGCCTGTCGCCCAGGGCCACCGAACTTGCCAACCGTCTGGCAGGCAGCATCTCCCGGCTGAGCGAAACCGACCTGCAACAGCATTTGCAGCTGCTTGATCAGTCCGATCCCGTGGACGACAAATCTAAAGAATAAACTTCGACAAGTCCGTATCACGAGCCAGATCGCCAATATTCTTTTCGACAAACGCGCGATCAAGAACGACGGTCTCTCCGCCCCGGTCGGTGGCGGTGTAGCTTACCTCTTCAAGCACCCGTTCCATAATGGTCTGCAGGCGGCGTGCGCCGATATTTTCCACCGACGAGTTTACTTCCGCTGCGATGTCGGCCAGGGCTTCAACCCCGTCGTCGGTGACTTCCAGGGTCAGGTCTTCGGTGGCCATCAGTGCAATGTACTGTTTGACCAGGCTTGCCTCGGGCTCCACCAGAATGCGCACGAAATCATCCCGGTTCAGCGCTTTCAGTTCCACCCGAATCGGCAACCGGCCCTGGAGTTCCGGCAGCAGGTCCGACGGTTTGGCGACGTGAAACGCACCTGAAGCGATGAACAGGATATGGTCGGTCTTGACCGGTCCGTGCTTGGTGCTGACGGTGGTGCCTTCAATAAGCGGCAGCAGGTCGCGCTGCACGCCTTCGCGGCTTACATCCGCGCCCTGTCTGTCGGCCCTGGCGGTGACCTTGTCGATCTCGTCCAGGAACACGATGCCATTGTTCTCGGCAGCCTCGATTGCCTCACTGACGATCTGTTCCTGATCAATCAGCTTGTCGGATTCTTCCGGCATCAGGAGGTCGTGGCTTTCACGCACGGTTATGCGCCGGGTTTTGGTGCGCCCGCCCATGGCCTTGCCCAACATGTCGGACAGGTTGACCATGCCGACGGATGAGCCCGGCATGCCGGGAATATCCATTGTCGGCATGCCTGAACTGTTGTCGACGACCTCGAGCTCGATTTCCTTGTCGTCCAGCTCACCACTGCGCAGTTTCACCCGGAAACTGTCGCGCGTGCCCTTGGAGGCATTCGGTCCCACCAGTGCGTCCAGCACCCGGTTTTCAGCATTGGCCTGGGCATTGGCCTCAACGTCCTTGCGGCGTGTTTCGCGGGCAAGGCCGATGCCGACTTCAACAAGATCACGGACAATCTGCTCAACGTCCCGGCCGACATAGCCCACCTCGGTAAACTTGGTGGCCTCCACCTTGATGAACGGCGCGTTGGCAAGTTTCGCCAGGCGTCTTGCGATCTCGGTCTTGCCGACACCGGTGGGCCCGATCATCAGGATGTTCTTCGGCATCACTTCGTCGCGCAGGTCGGCATCCAGCTGCTTGCGGCGCCAGCGATTGCGCAAGGCGATTGCAACCATGCGCTTTGCGTCCTGCTGACCGACAATATGCCGGTCAAGCTCCGATACGATCTCGCGTGGAGAGAAGTCAGTCATGGTGGTGCAGTGTCCTACTTGGATTTATCGAGTTTCTCGACCGTCACGTTTTCATTGGTGAAAACACAGATATCGGCGGCTATTTTCATGGCGCGCCGGGCAATTTGTTCGGCGTCCATGTCGCTGTCGGCAAGCGCGCGTGCCGCAGCAAGTGCGTAATTGCCGCCGGACCCGATGGCGATGATGCCGTTTTCCGGTTCAAGCACGTCGCCGGTGCCGGTCAGCACCAGGCTGGTTCCCCGGTCAGCTACAATCATCATGGCCTCCAGCCGGCGCAGATACCTGTCGGTGCGCCAGTCCTTGGCCAGTTCCACGCAGGCCCGGGTCAACTGGTTGGGATATTGTTCAAGCTTGGCCTCAAGACGTTCAAACAGCGTCATGGCATCAGCGGTCGCACCGGCGAACCCGGCAATGACGTCTCCCTTGCCCAGTGGCCGCACCTTGCGGGCGTTCGATTTGATCACCGTGTTGGCCAGGCTGACCTGGCCGTCTCCCGCAACCACCACGCAATCGCCCTTGCGGACGGTGACGATTGTCGTGCCATGCCAGAGGCTGGCATCAGTGTTATGTGTCATGAATCAACTCTCAGTTTTATGTCTGGTAGTTATTTGGGAACTGCCTATGGCCAATAAAAGACCCTGCCCGGTTAATCAAGCCATGGTTGGGGCCTTGCGTCGCCGTCGCAGCCTGCTAAAAGTCAGCCCCGAAGGCGCACCACGATGGAAGTTGACCATGCGAACAGCCAGTATAACACGCAAGACCAACGAGACCGATGTCGCCGTTGAGGTTAACCTTGATGGAACCGGTAAACGCTCGATTGAGACCGGCATCGGGTTTCTGGATCACATGATTGATCAGTTGTCGCGCCACTCGCTGATAGACATGACCATCAAGACCGCCGGTGATCTGCACATCGACATGCATCACACCACCGAAGATACCGGTATTGCACTGGGCCAGGCGATATCGAAGGCCCTGGGTGATCGCCGCGGTATACGCCGGTATGGCCACGCCTACCTGGCGATGGACGAGGCACTGTCGCGGGCCAGCATTGATGTATCCGGCAGGCCGTTTCTGGTATGGCGTAGCGAGTTCAGTGCCGACAAGATCGGGGAAATGGATGCCGAGCTGTTCCGCGAATTCTTTCAGGCGTTTGCGCAAAACGCCGGTATGACCGTGCACGTTGAAACCTTGTATGGCGTCAACAATCACCATATTGCGGAGAGTTGCTTCAAGGCCGTTGCGCGCGCGCTGCGTGATTGCCTCGAAATTGACCCGCGTATGCCGGACGCTGTCCCGTCGACCAAGGGAACGCTTGGCGGAGAAGGATGATGTCATGCTGACCTATACTGCTCATCGCAAACAGGACGAGCTCGCGCCGGATCAGATCGATGACGGCAAGGGTGTCGTGTTCGTCAAGGACGGGTTTTCCTGGCTGGCGTTCTTCATTCCGGTTTTCTGGATGCTGTGGCATCGCTTGTGGCTACCACTGGTCGGCTACGTCGTCGCTGTGGCTCTGATTGCTCTGGCCGGCTATGTGTTTTCCTGGCCGGAGAACCTGACCGGGTCCGTTGGCCTTCTGGCCAATCTGTTTTTCGGCCTTGAAGGCAACAATTTCCGCCGCCGGGCCCTGGCCAAACGCGGCTTTGATGAAGTTGCCGACATTGTCGCCGACAATGGCGAAGAAGCCTCATACCGGTTTTTTGCCGCACGGCTTTCGGATCAGAACGGATAGATGAGGCATGCGGGTTGCTATCATTGATTACGGCTCAGGTAATCTGCGCTCGGCCCAGAAGTCGTTTGAGCGGGCTGCATCCATGCTGGACAGCGCCACCAGCATTGAACTCGTTGACACACCGGAACAAGTGGCAAGCGCTGACAGGGTAGTGCTGCCGGGTGTCGGCGCCTACCGCGACTGTCACGACGGCATTCACGCCATTGACGGCATGTGGCAGGCCATTGAGGAACACTGCACGGCAAGAGCCCGGCCGTTTCTGGGGATTTGTGTCGGCATGCAACTGATGGCCACGCGTGGCCTTGAACATACGGTAACACCGGGCTTTGGATGGATCGAAGGTGAAGTGGACCGCATTGATGTAGGTGATACCGGTCTCAAGATTCCACATATGGGCTGGAACACGCTGGATGTTACCCAACCGCATGCGCTGCTGGACGGCATCGAAACCGGCTCCGGTGGTCAACATGCCTATTTCGTGCATTCCTACCACCTGCGCGCGCGCAATGCGGCGGACGTTGTTGCAACGGCCCGGTACGGCGAGCCGATCACTGCCATGGTTGCCAGCGGTAATATGGCGGGCACGCAGTTCCATCCGGAAAAAAGCCAGACACTTGGTCTGGCTTTGATTTCGAATTTTCTGACCTGGGCACCCTGAGGACCACCTGATCAATGATTCTTTTTCCCGCGATTGACCTCAAGGATGGCCAGTGTGTCCGCCTGAAGCTGGGTGACATGGAGCAGGCAACTGTATTTGCCGATGATCCTGCCGCACAGGCGCGGACATTTCAGGACCAGGGGTTCGAATACCTGCACATGGTAGACCTGAACGGTGCTTTTGCCGGCACATCGGTTAATGGCGAAGCCGTTGAGGCGATATTGAAGGCGGTGTCCATTCCGGTTCAGCTCGGCGGTGGCATACGCGATCTGGATGCGATTGCCGGTTGGCTGGACAAGGGCATTGCCCGGGTCATTCTCGGCACGCTTGCGGTCCGTGACCCTGAGCTGGTGCGCCAGGCCTGCCGGGAATTTCCGGGCCGTGTTGCGGTCGGCATTGATGCCAAAGGTGGTTATGTTGCGGTTGAAGGCTGGGCGGAAAGTTCCACCTTGAGCGTGCTGGAGCTGGCGTCCAAGTTTGAAGATGCCGGCGTTGCTGCCATCATCTATACCGACATTGACCGTGACGGCATTCTGGCAGGCCTGAATATAACATCGACCCTGGAACTGGCGGGCGCCACGAGCATTCCGGTCATTGCCAGCGGTGGCCTGGCGTCCATGGACGATATCAACCGTTTGACGCACAAAGACTGTGCGGTGCTGGAAGGCGCGATCAGCGGGCGGGCACTGTATGATGGCCGCATTGACCCGGCCCTGGCATTGCAAACCCTGAAAGGCGCAAGCCATGCTTAAGGCCCGTATCATTCCCTGCCTGGACGTGAAGGATGGCCGGGTTGTCAAAGGGGTTAATTTCGTTGACCTGCGTGATGCCGGCGATCCGGTGCAGATCGCAAAAGCCTATGACGCGGCCGGTGCCGACGAGCTGTGCTTTCTGGACATCACCGCAACCCATGAAAACCGGGGCATTATTTTCGACGTTGTGCGGCAAACCGCCGAACAGTGTTTCATGCCGCTGACGGTAGGCGGCGGTGTTCGCACCACCGATGACATTCGTAAATTGTTGCTGGCCGGTGCCGACAAGGTGTCGATCAATACCGCGGCGGTGAAGGATCCGGAATTCGTGGCTGAAGCCGCCCGCAAGTTCGGCTCGCAATGCATCGTGGTTGCCGTTGATGCCAAAAAGGTCAGTGGCGACAATGAACCGCTGCGCTGGGAAATCTTCACCCATGGCGGACGTGAACCGACCGGCATCGATGCGATCGAGTTTTCCCGCAAGGTGGTTGCACTGGGGGCAGGCGAAATACTTCTGACCTCAATGGACCGGGACGGAACCGGCGATGGCTTTGACATCGAGCTTACCCGGGCGGTGTCGCGCGCGGTCAATGTGCCGGTTATAGCGTCCGGCGGTGTGGGATCTCTGCAACATCTGGTTGACGGCATCAAAAAGGCCGAAGCCAGTGCAGTGCTTGCCGCCTCGATTTTTCACTTCGGAACCCATACGATTTCCGAAGCCAAGCAATTCATGGCACAACAGGGTGTGCCTGTGCGACTGGTGTAACCGGTCGCGCGAGAATTGGAGATGACAATGCAGACGCTGGACAAATTGCAGACACTGGCTCGCCTGGAGGCAATCATTGCGTCCCGGGCTGCCGCTGCTGACGGGGAAACCTCCTATACTGCCGGTTTGCTGGCTGCAGGATCGCAAAAGTGCGCGCGTAAATTTGGCGAAGAGGCCATCGAACTGATACTTGCATCGCAAGGCAGGGATGCAAATCACACAACAGCAGAAGCCGCAGATGTGGTGTATCATCTGCTGGTACTCCTGAAGGCGACAGGTGTGTCGCTTGAACAGGTGATGGACGAACTGGACAACAGGTTCTCGCAAAGCGGTCTGGAAGAAAAGGCATCCCGCAACCCGGGTTGATATGGATCCCATGGATCAGAACACATCACAGCTGTCTCCGTATCGCATCTTTACGCGAACCGAATGGGCCAAGCTCCGCGCCGATACCCCGCTGACCCTGTCGGCTGCCGAGGTCGAGGAACTGCGCGGTGTAAATGATCGTGTGAACCTGGATGAAGTCGTGGCCATCTACCTGCCATTGTCGCGTCTGCTGAACCTGTATGTTGCGGCCAGCCAGGACCTGTTTTCGGTCACCCAGAATTTTCTCGGCGGCAATAATCACAAGGTTCCCTACATTATCGGCATTGCCGGCAGTGTGGCAGGCGGCAAGAGCACGACCGCCAGGATCCTGCGCGGTTTGCTGGCGCGCTGGCCCAATCATCCAAAAGTTGCGCTATTGCCGACGGACGGATTTCTGCTGCCCAATGCCGTGCTGGAGCGTGAAGGGCTGATGAACCGCAAGGGCTTTCCCGAAAGCTATGACCTGCCGGTGCTTTTGAAGTTCCTGTCGGACATCAAGGCCGGTAATCACAATGTGCGGGCACCGGTCTACTCGCATTTCAGCTATGACATTGAACCGGGCAAGCACATCACCATTGACCAGCCGGACATACTCATTGTCGAAGGCCTCAACGTGCTGCAGACCGGCCGGCCGCCGCGCGACGGCAAGGCCATACCCTATGTGTCGGACTATTTTGATTTCTCGATCTTTATCGATGCGGATGAAAACGATTTGCGCACCTGGTATGTCAACCGGTTCTTCTCGTTCCGTGAAACCGCATTTGCGGATCCTGAGTCATACTTCCACAGATATTCGAAACTGTCGGACGTGGAAGCCCAGGAAACCGCCACCCGGATCTGGGAAACCGTCAATCTGGCAAACCTGCGCGAAAACGTTCTGCCGACCCGGCAGCGCGCAGACCTGATATTGCGCAAGGGTCCCGATCACCTGATCAATTCGGTTTACCTGCGAAAACTGTAGAGCATTTCTCGCAAAAGTGGATGCCGGTTTTGCGACAAAGAAAAGCGGCGAGAATAGAATCCACCTAGATCAGTGATTTAAGGGCTGCTTGAGGCCTTGCCCCGATATGCGAGATGATTTCCGCGGCAGCCACATGTCCAAGCCGGGCGCATTCGGCCACCGGCTTGTTGTGCGCATGGCCGAACAGGAAGCCGGAAGCATACAGATCGCCGGCACCGGTGGTATCCACGACCCTTGCGACCGGTTGGGCGGCGACTTCCGTCACCGTGCTCCCTGCCACAATGACACTGCCTTTTTCCGAACGTGTGATCGCCGCCAGCGAGCAATCCTGCGCTACGGCTGCCATGGCTTCCTGCAGGTTTGATGTCTCATACAGCGACAGAATTTCCGCTTCGTTGGCAAACAATATATCGACGCCGTCGCGGATCAGGGACAGGAAACTGTCGCGGTGCCTGTCCACGCAAAACGAATCCGACAGGGTAAGAGCCACCTGCCGCTTGTTGCTACTGGCCAGCTGTGCGGCTTTCCTGAAGGCCTCCATGGCGTTGGGCCGGTCCCAGAGATAGCCCTCAAGGTAGGTGATGGTGGCGGCAGCCACCTGCTCTTCGCTGACATCGTCGGGGCCCAGCATGGCGCAGGCACCGAGATAGGTGGACATGGTGCGTTGCCCGTCCGGTGTTACTATCACGATGCAGCGCGCCGTCTGCGGTCCGCCATCGAGAGCAGGTGTATCAAAACTTACCCCGGCGGCGCGTATGTCATGGGCGAACACATCGCCAATCTGGTCCATTGCCACCTTGCCGATGTAACCGGCAGAGCCGCCAAGCGACGTGACACCGGCAATTGAGTTTGCTGCGGATCCACCGGAAATCTCGGTGGCCGGGCCGATTTTGTCATAGAGCGCCAAAGCGCCATCTTCATCGATCAGTTGCATCGAGCCCTTTTCCAGCGCGTTGTCATCGAGAAATGTGTCGTCGTGGCGGGCGATCACATCGACAATCGCATTGCCAATTCCAAGGACGTCTACATTCTTCTGAGGCATGGGTGGGTTCCTGATCCGGGTAAATTGAAGCTCGCCAGTGCATACACAAATACGGTGCTGTGTTGCAATCGACACTTGCATAGCACCCGAGACCTTCTTATTTGCCGGTGACAGTCCCGTTTCATTTTGAAAGCCGTTACATGATCGCCTCAACATTCCGTGCCATGCGTGATGTTCTGTCACCTGAGTTCCGTTCAATCCTGTGGAAAGCCATCGGACTGACACTGCTGGTGTTCATCGGCCTGTTGGCGGCGTTGTGGGTCGGCAGCGCAGCATTGCTGGTCTTGCCCTGGCCGTGGCTCGACGAGGTTATTGCCGGGGCAGCGAGCCTTGTTCTGCTGGTGGTGTTTTTCTTCCTGATGGCACCGGTAACGGCGATCTTTGCCGGCCTGTTTCTGGATACGGCAGCTGATATCGTTGAAGTCAGCCACTATCCGGGCGACACTAAGGGCAATCCACCGTCGGCATGGTCGTCAGCTGTAATGGGGCTGCAATTCGGATTGCTGGTACTGGCGGTAAACATTGTTATCCTGCCAACCGTGTTTCTCGGTATCGGCGTGGCCATCATGCTCATCGCCAATGCCTATCTGCTGGGCCGGGAGTATTTCACCATGGTCGCCATGCGGCATATGCCGGCAAGGCAGGCTGCGAATTTGAGAAAAATCAATTCGGGCCGTGTCTGGGCTGCGGGCCTGGTGCCCGCCGGCCTCGCCCTGATCCCGTTTCTGAACATCCTGGTCCCGCTGTTCTCAACCTCCTATTTCGTCCATATTTTCAAGAAAATAGCGATGGACCAACAGGTGGCAGAAACAGGTTAGACACTCTTGCCCGGAAACAGGCACAGGTCTGAAATCAGGCATCTCTCACACTCAGGCTTGCGCGCCTTGCAGATGTAGCGTCCGTGCAGGATCAGCCAGTGATGGGCATGCAGCAGGTAGGCTTTCGGCACCCGCTTGAGCAGGCCCTGCTCGACGGCCAGAACCGTCTTGCCGGGTGCCAGGCCAACCCGGTTGGCCAGCCTGAACAGGTGCGTGTCTATGGCGATGGTGGGTTGCCCGAAGCAGTTGTTCAAAACCACATTGGCGGTTTTTCTGCCGACACCGGGCAGCGCTTCCAGCGCCTCACGATTGTCCGGAACCTGGCTGTCATGCTTTGCCACCAGGTCATGCGACAGCGCGATGACATTCTTTGCCTTGTTTCGATAAAGCCCGATGGTCCGGATGTGCTCGCGGATCTTGTCTTCACCAAGCGCCAGCATTTTTTCCGGCGTATCGGCAGCTTGAAACAGACCGCGGGTGGCCTTGTTGACACCCTCGTCCGTGGCTTGAGCTGACAACACCACCGCCACCAGGAAGGTGAAGGTATTGACCGATTCCAGTTCGCCTTTCGGCTCCGGATTGTTCTCGGAGAGGCGCTGGAACACCTGCTCCATTTCTGCGGCATTGAGTTTCTTGCGCCGTGCCATCGAAAAATGCTCTCCTTTGCCGTGCCGGGATCAGGTTTACGGGTTGCATAGAACCCATGCTGCTCTGGCCCAATCGAACTCAACCGGGAAATTCTTGTGAAGTCATCTCCTATTACCATTGAACTGTATCCATATCGATCCCTGTCCCGGAAGGGTTTCATCATTTTGATGTCCTGCATTGCCGCGGTCAGCTTCATTGCCGGTGTGGCGTTCCTGATGATGGGTGCGTGGCCGGTGTTCGGGTTCTTCGGGCTCGACGTGGCGCTTATCTGGTGGGCGATAAAGCGCAACTACCGTGACGCGGAGTGCCAGGAGAACATCTGTATCAGTGATGAGGAGGTGACCATCACCAGGATGAAGGCACACAAACCGGATCAGACCCAGACGCTTGTCCGGGCCTGGGCAAAGGTGCGCCTGGAGGAAGATGTTGAGCGAGAGCTGATCGGCCGCCTGTTTCTGTCCTCACGCGAGATGGTGACGGAGGTCGGAAGTTTTCTGGCGCCTTACGACCGGAAATCCCTGGCAACAACGCTGAACGAAATACTCGCCCGGCCGCGTATCTGAAGCCGATGGTCCGTAAAACGGGTGGCTGTGCGCCTCTGGACGACCTATTGTCCGGACAGTGAAAAATAACCTCAGGATCGCTCGTCATGTTACAGACCGTCCAGACCAATGATTATGAGCTTGTCCGTCGCACCATCGAGTTTGTGTCGCAACACTGGATTGACCATCCTTCGCTTGATGAGATAGCCGGCAATGTCGGCGCCAGCCCCGATTCTGTTCAGCGCAGCTTCTCGCGCTGGGCAGGCTTGACACCGAAATCGTTCATGCAGGCCATCACCGTCGACCGCGCCAGGCAACTCTTGCAGGATTCCGCAACCGTGCTGGATACGGCATACGAGGTTGGCCTGTCCGGTGCCGGGCGCTTGCACGACCTGTTCGTCACCCATGAAGGCATGCCGCCAGGTGTCTACCGGGCCAGGGGTGCCGGCCTGACCATCACCTGGGGCTGTCATGCATCGCCTTTCGGGACCGCCGTGGTGCTGACCACCCTGCACGGACTGGCCGGCCTGGCATTTGCCGATGAAGGTGGAGAAGTGGCGGCCTTTGAAGACATGGCCAGACGCTGGCCCAATGCTGAATATGTGCGTGATGACAAGGCAACTGCCGCCATGGCCAGGCGCATATTCGACCGCGATGAATGGCGCCCTGATCAACCCTTGCGCATTGTCATGATCGGCACTGATTTTGAGGTGCGCGTCTGGGAAACCCTGTTGCGTATTCCGCTGGGCTCGGCGACCACCTATTCGGACGTGGCCGACACCATCGGCAAGCCCAAGGCGGTCCGTGCCGTCGGCACCGCGGTCGGCAAGAACCCGATATCATTTGTGGTGCCCTGTCATCGGGTACTGGGCAAGTCAGGCGGCCTGTGCGGCTATCACTGGGGACTGACCCGAAAGAAGGCCATACTCGGCTGGGAAGCCGGTGCGGTTGGCACCGCCTGATCCAAAGCGGTTCCGAAGAGTTCAGTGCTCCAGCACCTGTGAGCTGGCAATGGTGCCATTGGCATTCAGCTTGTAGATGATCGGCACGCCTGTCGCGATTTCGCGTTTCAGAATTTCTTCCGGGCTCAGGCCTTCCAGTGCCATGACCAGCGCGCGCAGGGAATTGCCGTGTGCTGCAACGATGATGGTTTTGCCGTCAAGGACGTGGGGCTGGATTGCCTTCATGTAATAGGGCAGGGTGCGCGCCAGCGTATCGCGCAGGCTTTCACCGCCAGGTGGTGGAATATCGTAGGACCTGCGCCAGATGTGCACCTGCTCTTCACCCCATTTCTTGCGCGCGTCATCCTTGTTCAAGCCTGTCAGATCACCGTAGTCGCGCTCGTTCAGGGCCTGGTCACGGGTGGTCGGCAAATCTGTCTGGCCCAGTTCTTCCAGCATGATGGTAAGGGTGCGCTGGGCCCGGTCGAGAACGCTGGTGAAGGCCATGTCGAACACCAGTCCCTCAGCCTTCAGATTGCGGCCTGCCGCATGGGCTTCCTCGACGCCCTTGTCCGTCAGGCCGGGGTTCTTCCAGCCGGTGAACAGGTTCTTCAGGTTCCATTCGCTTTGTCCGTGCCGGACAAGCACAAGAGTTCCGCTCATGTGACATATCGCTTTCTGGTTAGGTTCAAGTCAGTTTTTCAGATCAATGCCGAGTACATCCGTCATCGAGTATAGCCCGGGTTTCTGGTCATGCGCCCACAACGCCGCCTTGATGGCGCCATTGGCAAAAATTTCCCGCGACTCAGCCTTGTGAGACACCTCGATGCGTTCCGACTGTCCGGCAAAAATCACGCTGTGATCGCCCACCACACTGCCGCCGCGCAAGGTTGCAAACCCGATGTCGCCTTCCTTGCGTACACCCGTATGGCCATCGCGGCTGCGCACCGAATGGGCTGCAAGATCAATCTTCCGGCCTTGTGCGGCCGCTTCGCCGAGCAGCAGGGCGGTGCCCGACGGCGCATCGACCTTGTGCCGGTGGTGCATCTCCACCACTTCGATATCGAAACTCTCGTCAAGCGATGCGGCAACCTGCCGGACAATCGCTGCCAGAAGGTTCACGCCGAGGCTCATATTGCCGGACTTGACGATGCGGGCATGCCGCGATGCAGCCTTGATGGCGGCTTCATCCGTGGCACTGAAACCGGTGGTACCGATTACGTGGACAATGCGGGCCTGAGCCGCAATGCCGGTCAGTGCAACGCTGGCTGCGGGCAAGGTGAAGTCGATTATGGCATCGGCCTTTACGAGGACGGAAAGCGGGTCATCGGAAATCAGCGTGCCGATATCACCCAGACCGGCGACGGCTCCCTGATCCTTGCCGACAACAGGTGAGCCTTTCGGTTCGAGGCCACCGGCGACTTCGCAGGACGGATGCGCGTGAATGAGCCGGGTCAGCGTCTGACCCATGCGCCCGCCGGCACCTGCAACAACAAGCTTGAGCATTTTTCAAAAGGCCCGTTCATTGGAATTAAATTGTGTCGGACGTGATAACAGTGTCTGGCAACAATGCCTAGGGCCTGTGTTTCCACGATGTATTGATATTTGCCCGATGGACAATGCCGGCTCCAGCGGGCAGACTTGGCATATCTGTTTAATTGGGGAAAACGCTTATCATGTTGAATGTTCACGAGTCTGCTGAGTTGAGTGCCGGTGCTGCCGAGGTCTGGGCGGCGATCAGCGAGTTCGGAAACCAGGCCGAGTGGCATCCTGCGGCTGTGACGTCAACCATTGAGACGCGCGGCAGCGACACGGTGCGTGTCATCAACATATCCGGTGGCGGCGTTTTGACAGAGAAACTGGAAGCGCATGACGATGAGGAAATGAGCCAGAGCTACTCCATTCTTGATGGTCCTTTACCGGTTTCCGATTACCATTCAACCATCAAGGTCACAGCTGGTGACGAAGACAAATGCACCGTTGACTGGACCGGAAAGTTCAACGCTGACGGGGCCGATGATGCAACTGCCTCGAAAATCATCTCGGGCATCTACACCGCAGGCCTGTCGGCTCTTGCGAAGCGGTTTGGTCAGGCCTGACTCTAAATACCTTAAATACCTTCGACGATCACGATATCGGCTTCACCGGCACCCAGACGCTTGGCCCGCGCCGCCTGGTACTCGTCGCTGTTGAAGCAGTCGACGGCATCCTGGTAGCTGTCGAATTCGATCACCACATTGCGCGCCTTGCCGGTGCCTTCCATCTGGGAGTGCTTTCCGCCGCGAGCCAGCATGCGGGCATTGTATGTCTTGAACGCTTCGGGCGCTGCATCCGCATAATGCTTGTACTGATCGGGATCGCTGACGGTGACATGTGCTATCCAGTATCCCTTGGCCATTCAGGTATCTCCTCGAGAAATTCGGGTTTTGTTTGACGTTTGAATACCGTTAGCCGTTTAACTGCCGAAACTGTCCCAGAACGACCGCGCCTTGGTGAAAAATCCTGCCGACTGCGGAGAATTGTCTTTGGCCTGGCTTTCGAAATCGCGCAGCAGTTCCTTTTGCTTGCGGGTCAGGTTCACCGGTGTTTCAACGCTTACCTGAATGTACATGTCGCCGTGCTGGCTTGAGCGCAGCACCGGCATCCCCTTGCCCTTGAGGCGGAACTGCTTGCCGCCCTGGGTGCCTTCGGGAATGGTCACGCGCGCCTTCTTGCCGTCAATGGTCGGCACTTCAATCTCACCGCCAAGGGCAGCCGACGTCATGGAGATGGGCACGCGCGAAAACAGGTCGGCACCATCGCGCTGGAAGAACTCGTGCTGTTTGATCGACAGGAAGATATACAGATCACCGGACGGGCCGCCCCGCACGCCGCTTTCGCCTTCATTGGCAAGGCGAATGCGTGTGCCGTCTTCCACGCCGGCGGGAATGTTCACCGACAAGGTGCGTTCTTTCTGGACCCTGCCCTGGCCGGAGCAGTTCGTGCATGGATCGGATATGACGTTTCCCCGGCCCTGACATGTCGGGCAGGCGCGCTCAACCGTGAAGAAGCCTGATGATGAGCGCACGGCGCCCTGGCCGTTACAGGTCGAACAGGTGCTTGGGCTGGTACCGGGTTTGGCACCGCTGCCGGAGCAGGTCTCGCACGAGACGGATGTCGGCACGCGTATCTGGGCCGACTTGCCGGCATAGGCGTCGGTCAGCGAGATTTCCATGTCATAGCGCAGGTCTGAACCACGCGCTGCACCGCTGCCGCCGCGTGCGCCCGGCCGCCGGCCACCACCACCCATGAACTCGCCGAACAGATCCTCGAAAATATCGGACATTGAGGATGAAAACTCAGGGCCGAACCCGGCACCGCCTGCGCCACCGCGGCCATCTTCGAAAGCAGCGTGGCCGAAGCGGTCATAGGCAGCACGTTTTTGCGGCTCCTTCAGGACCTCATAGGCTTCACTTGCTTCCTTGAATTTCTGTTCTGCTGAACTGTCATCCGGATTGGCGTCGGGATGATACTGTTTCGCCATTTTGCGAAAGGCGCTTTTCAGTTCCTTGTCATCGGCAGTTTTGCCGACGCCCAGCACCTCGTAATAATCTCGTTTCGCCATTTTGTACTCAGCCTGCTTGCTGCTCGCCGGGAAGACCATCGCGGGAATGTGCTGATAAAGCAACTATCGCGGCGCGTCATCCCAAATGCACTCTGGAGCCAAGCCGGCTCCAGAGCTATTCATTATGACATTGCCGTCTCTTAAGACGCCTTTTTGTCGTCCTCATTGTCCTGGACTTCTTCAAAGTCCGCGTCGACGATGTCTTCTTCCGGTGCACCGCCGCCTTCGCCGGGTTCACCGTCAGCTTCTGCAGCAGCCTCGGCCTGAGCCTGATACATGGCTTCACCAAGCTTCATGGCCGCTTGCGACAGCGTGTTGGTCTTGGTCTGGATTTCCTCGGCACTGTCGCCTTCCAGGGCTTCCTTGAGATCGTCGATGGCTGCGGTAACAGCAGACTTGTCGGCATCCGAAATCTTGTCACCATGTTCAGACAAGGACTTTTCGGTCGAATGGATCAGGGCTTCGCCATGGTTCTTGGCTTCCACCATTTCCTTGTTCTTCTTGTCTTCCTCAGCGTGGCTTTCGGCGTCCTTGACCATTTTTTCGACTTCGTCGTCCGACAAACCACCAGATGCCTGAATGCGGATCTGCTGTTCCTTGTTGGTCGCCTTGTCCTTGGCCGACACATTGACGATGCCGTTGGCATCAATGTCGAATGTCACCTCGATCTGCGGTACGCCGCGCGGTGCGGTCGGAATGCCCATCAGGTCGAAATTGCCCAGCATCTTGTTGTGCTGCGCCATTTCGCGTTCACCCTGGAACACCCGGATGGTCACGGCCGTCTGGTTGTCGTCGGCCGTTGAGAACACCTGGCTCTTCTTGGTCGGGATGGTTGTGTTGCGATCGATCAGCCGGGTGAATACACCGCCCAGGGTTTCGATGCCCAGCGACAATGGCGTCACGTCGAGCAGCAAGACGTCCTTGACTTCACCCTGCAGCACGCCTGCCTGGATGGCGGCGCCAATGGCCACAACTTCATCCGGGTTCACACCCTTGTGCGGCTCCTTGCCGAAGAACGACTTGACGGTTTCGATGACTTTCGGCATGCGGGTCATGCCACCGACAAGTACGACTTCGTCAATATCGGATGCTTTCAGACCGGCATCCTTGAGGGCTGCCTTGCATGGCTCGACTGTCCGCTGGATGAG
>Ga0316190_10001083_pt1 | contig 19494 bp, 16 predicted proteins | sample Eddworburrow2_MG_FD_204929 | JGI IMG/M metagenome (GOLD analysis project Ga0316190, IMG submission 204929) | Coastal sediment microbial communities from Maine, United States - Eddy worm burrow 2 | ecosystem: Environmental > Aquatic > Marine > Coastal > Sediment | place: USA: Maine | collected... | reverse complement strand
TATTGAGCTATGCCAACAAACTGGCAAAGGAAAGGTATAAAGAGGGGTTTGTGGCAGAGGAAGTCATCCGCGCCGTTGAACTGGTTGCTAATACCATGAGTTCTTCACTTCTTGAACTACCGCAATTGGCTCGTAAAGAAAAATGGATCTACGATGAGATTCACATGACCAGTCAGCTAATCGCAGATGAGATAGAAGATACTTACTGGAATGCTACCCTTTAGCGCCTGAAAGAGGTGGCTCCGTTTCCCTTCTCACAGGATCTGGTGAGGAATGTCAAATGGGCACAGGTGATCACTTGTTTGGGGAGGCAACCACAATCAAGTGTCTGAAAGGAAATCACCATTCATCAATCCGTGCTATGGTGAATATCTTTGGTAAAAACGCATTGTTTATGAACTTCGTCCTGACCTCTTCTATGATCACTTTAGTTCATTACTCCCCAGACAAATACTCCTTTGTATCCGTAATCCTTCCCTTTTGAGCTATTTGAAGGTAGAGGTTTAGGGTAGCCAAGGTAGATAGATGAACATCGTCAGCGGCAACTATCTCACCTTGATACTCAAGATCTTTTGTGGCGCAGGCATCTTGGATAAGCGTACAAACATAGCCTAAATCGCATGCCGCACGGGTTGCCGCCTCGACACACATATGGGTTTGCATCCCACAAATCACCAATGCTTCAATCTTATTTTCTTGAAGAAATTGATGAAGGGGAGAATTCTTAAAGCTGTTTATCTGCGTTTTTTCAATTACCCTTTCCCCTGCTATGGGTAGAACATGTTCATGGATATTAGACCCGGTTGAGGCTTTATGTTTCACATGTATGACCAACTGGTCTGTTTTCCTAAAATGCTCCAGCAATTTCCTTGCATTTAAACTTGCCTCATCAGGTTTAACCAACTCAGATGAGCCCCCGGGGAAATAGAACTCCTGAATGTCAATGATCAGCAGTGCTCTCTTTGGGTTAGATTTGGATTCGGTTCCTGATGCCACTACCCAAGAAAACCAAGGTATGAAAACAAGAGAGAGCACACAAAAACGCAAGCCGTCTTTCATTAGGAACTCCTTTTATGGACTAACCCTCAAAGAGGATGCCCAAAATAATTGAACACAAAAGTTTGGGACTCGACCAAGTACCATACTCAGAATCTAAACGGTACCATAAGGTGGGACAACTGGGAAAAAGAATTTGATAAGAAGAGGCCTAAGCAACTAGAAAGATCAAGTGAAATAGGTAGTTCCTATTTTCCAGGTTGAGTCACGAATAAAAATAGTCAACAGGCTATTGGAAGGACAGTTGTTTCTTCTTGGTGCATAATTTGTACCATTACAACTTTCACTTGAGACACCTATACAGGATAAATATCATCTCTGAACTGGCTTAAATCAGCTTCTCCTCTTCCCTTCGCATAGGAAAAGAGAACCCAGCCAACAAGCAGGAAAAACCAGGTTGCTACCTGAGTAAAATGATTGACAAAAATTGAGATTGTGGTGCAGAAGGCCATCACTCCAGAACCGTATACCAAAAAGAGTGTCTTAGCCTTTCGCATCTTCACATAGAACCAACTGACTATAAATCCGATGATAAATGGTATTAGCGCGATTCCAGGCCAACCAAAATCATAGTAAAAAGGCTGCAGAAAGGTACCGACATTGAGCTCCAATGGGACATGATAAAACTTACCAACCAGCTCTGCTCTCTGGAAATCAGGAACGAGCGCTTCGAGCACTTTAACAAATGGTTCAAATGTGTGTTTACCCCATAACGGTTCTTCCTGTTCCTTTTCATCCAGGAATGCCTCGAGGACCGGATAGGAACCCGTCAAATAAATATAGGGATCGGCTAAAAAGCCGACCTGTTTGGGGATATTGATATACATCTGATTGTGATCATAGGCCTGTTTTTTGTAGACAACTGCGATGAGGAGAAAAAATACCATCAATGTGACTAATGTTGAAACCCCCAGGATCACTGTTTTCATCTTCAATTTTATGCGGTGTCTCAAGTAAAAAACATTGTAGAAACTCCAGATAATTGCATAAAAGAACCGCGTACGATCTGTGGAAATGAACGTTGTAACTATGGCCCAAATGACCATGAGTACCACCCATTTCTTCGGCCTTTTGTAGAGGGCAAAATACATAATCCCAATGGCGAAGTTAGCCAGGTTCAGGATATTGAAGAAACCGAGGTATTTAACATTGGAGTGTACCTCTCGCACTGCCTGTGGATTGGTGAGGAAATTGCGGAACCCAATCTGCGATTGAATGTGGTAAATCTGAATCAGGAAACCGATCATACCCAATGCAAAAAGAATCATCATACCTTTCTCAAATCGGACTTTATCAAATAAGTGAAAGAGTGGGCGCCGATTCAGTAGTTCGGGCTTCAGGAAGAGCTGGCTCATTGGGAAAAAACAACCGGCAAGGAAACTGAATGTACCAAGAGCGATCGCGGCGTAACTGGTTGTGCTGAGTGGATGGTAATTCACCAAATTAAGGAAGAAAAATCCCAAAGAAAAACACCAAAAAAATAGGAAAATAGCCGGGGGTGAAAAAAAATCACCCAGGAATTTCCAACTCAGGTAACAGCTCAATCCCGCCACCAGGATCAGCACAGAAAAAAGCATATTAGTTTTGAGATAAACGAGGTCTAACATCCTCATCAATTATGTGAAATAGGAATACCGCTCCACAGGCGAAGATGGATGCCGCCATAATGCCTATCGCGACGAGCACCATCCAGGTAGGTCGAATATGCGCATCGGGAACCTGAGGTTCGGCAGAAATCTTTGTACCCACCGACTTAGTCACTGCCTCGCGGCTCATAATGACTTTATAGACGCTGGTCAACATGAGTGAATGGAGGTTGCGATTGGAAGAAAGGTTATGTTCTGCAAGGAGCAGGGACGGAACAGTCTTGCCAGCAGTATTCATAATCGTGTCTTTTGATATTTTGACATCGAGCTCCTGAGCCTCAACTATTTTTGCCATGAGATCTCTGATTTCAGTTTCTTCGCGATCAAGTATTGTTTTTGATTCTTCCAGCAGGGCATTGTGTTCCCCGATGATTTTTTGTGTCAAGGCATTAAAAATAGCAACAATTTTCTCTGAATCCTTGTATCGGATTCGCAGGCGGACCAGCCCTACGTCCTTGTTTTTCTTAATCTCATTAACGACTTCCGTTTTGATCAATTTCTGAAGCCTGGAGACTGAACCATTGAGTGGTATGCCTGCATCTGACACTGCTTGTTTTATGAAACTGTAATCTTGTAGTTTTTGGGCTACAAATTCACCCTCTTCCAGCAGTTCCTCGTTGAACTTACCAATCGATAGAGTCCCCTCAAGTTCATAAGTTTTCTTCGCCATGAATCCATATAGAACAAACAAAAAGAATATCAGGATCCAGACCGATATGAATAAGCCCTTCCTCTTGAATAAAATAAACAGGAAATCACCAACGGTGAATAGTTGATCGCTCATATGCCCTCTTCAATTGATAGAATAACGGTTGTCCGTCTCTACGAACCAACGCACTTTATCATAACCGATTTGTATCTGACAGCCAAATAGCATGTATGGTCCTGAGAATCATTAGAAAGTGTCTATTCTTCGGGAGCAACCACACATTTTGAGGTCAGCACTTAAAAATGTAAGTTTAGCTTTTATGGTTCCAAGATTTTTCAATCTGGGTTAGGCTTGACTTGAGTGTTTGAACTTTGAACCTGACACCCATGAGGAGACATGATATGGAAGACCAAGAGTTAATAGAAATTGGAGACTTTGCAAAAGTTCAGTTAAGAGTGGGAAAAGTGCTGACCTGTGAAAAAATTCCCAAATCAAGGAAATTGCTTATCATGACCATTGATATCGGCACCGAGACACGTCAGGTTCTGGCCGGGTTAGCACCCTGGTATATTCCAGAAGAAGTCATAGGTAGAAAAGTGATCGTCGTAACCAACCTCAAACCTGCCAAGCTGATGGGGCATGAATCTCAGGGCATGGTGCTGGCTGCATCCGGAAGTGGGGAGGACAGTGTCCCCTGCTTTGTCGGTGTCCCTGAAGGTGTTCCTGTCGGCGGGACTGTTCGGTAATCCATAGACACTCGACACCCAAATCCTGTCAGCAGACTATAAGGTAGACCCTTCGAAGGAAAGAGGGATCATGAATCAAAAAACAAAGCTAACCAGCAGTCAACAGTATTTCAGAGAGATTGAACTTCACTGGTCCCTGCAGCGTGGCAACCAAATCATCGTTTCACCCTTGGAGTTTGATTCCGTGATGGAGTGGTATGAAAAGCCTGTGCCATTAAAGGTAGTTTTGAGAGCTATTGATCAGTTCCTCGATCGCAAGAAGAAAAATAAGCGCAAAAGAAACCACCTCTTGAGCCACATCTCTGCAGATGTCGAAAAACTCCACAAAGAGTTTAATCTGCTGCACCTGGGATCATTTGATGGATCGTCAGAGCCTGAATCCATGGAAATCATTCCTGGCAAACTAAAGTCCATCAGGCGGAAAGTTCGCATGTTGCAAAAAGAGTGCTTAACGGATATTGAATCACAGCTTACTGAACTTATCAGTGAAAAAAACTTAATGTCATTCCTTTGTTATGAGGATCTTGAGACCGCACTTCAGGCTCTTGATCAGCAAATGATGGCCCAGATTGAAACTGAGTGCAGCGAGGAACAAAAACAACTGCTGAAAGATGAATTGAAAGAATTCCTTGACGAAGAAAAAGATGAGGAGTTTTTTCAAAAAGCGTATAATGATCTCTTACGCGTACACTTCGACTTACCGCGAATATCTGTTTTAGGCTAGAAAATGAGCTGTTCACTTTGTGCAGGAAAAGGTTATATACGAAAGGAAATTGATGGTTATGACACGGTCATTCCCTGCAATTGTTCCCAGAAAACTAAACTGACAGAACTCTTTTGGAAAGCCGGTATCCCCACGCGTTACTGGGATCAGACGCTGCAAAGTGCGTCTCCTCTTTCTGCAAATCCATTTGAAATCCCTTTTAAGTATCGGAAATGGGCCTTGTCTGATCCCTCGGAAGATCGTCGAAAACCCTTCAAGCCATGGGATGGAACACCAAAGAAAAAGGACCAAAAAACATTTCACAGCCAGTTTCATGCACTCAAAAAGTGCCGTGACCTCTTACAGTGCTATATGGATCATTTTCTTGAGGACAAGGTGTTAGAGGAAGTCTCGGGTATGCTCATCATGGGAACAGTGGGCATTGGCAAAACACATCTTCTCTGTGCCCTTCTTGGAGACTTGATCTATGCAGGCATCACCGATGTCTACTTCACAGAAATGACCGATCTCATGAAAAAGCTTCATTTCAGCTACAACAAGCAGGCTCATACAACTGAAGAGGAAGTTCTCGGCCCGCTGGTTTCGGCAAAAGTACTTGTTCTGGATGATTTAGGGTCATTTTCAAGCGCAAATCAGCAGTGGATCCTCAACACACTAGGTTATATTCTGAACAAACGATACAGCTTCAATAAACCAACACTCATTTCGACTAATTACTTCGATAGTCCTGACCAAGGGGATACAACCCTGACAGACTGTCTGGGTACGCGACTCCGCTCAAGGCTTCGGGAGACGTGTCCTGAAATAATCATGAAGGGCTATGATTTCAGGGAATATGGGCCGAAGTAAGGGAAAGTTAGAACAGAGGGTTACAAGCCCCACAGAATACACCAATTCATTCCATCCTATAGCGTTGCTAAGTGGTTTAGGCTTCCAGCCTGAACAAGTATGAAATGAAAGAATAACCTTCGGCTTTACAAACTATGTTTATCAAGCCCTTGTCAACGGCAGAAATGAACTTTGGACAGGCTGGAAGCCTATCCCACAAAGGTGTCCCACCAGGGCGTTTACCAGTTTACGTTCAAGAACTCGTTCTGACTATATCCCGAAGACAGTGGAGCTGTACCGTGCTTCTGGTGTATCGATCATCGCGACGAGACATCTTACCGATTGGCGTATTGATCACCAGTAGGATCTCCCCTTGAATCATCAATGTCCGAATGTGTGGTTTAGGCTTCCAGCCTGAACGCATGCGAAATGAAAGAATAACCTTCGGCTTTACAAACTATGTTTATGATGCCCTTGCCAGCTACATAAATGGACATTGGACAGGCTGGAAGCCTATCCCACAAAGGTGTCCCACTAGGGCGTTTACCCGTTTGCGTTCAAGAACCCGTTCTGAATGTATCCTGAAGACAGTGGACCAGCATGCGTTCACTTTTTATGGCTCTGATTGCTTCCACCAGAGCTTGTGCCGCCGTCAGTGTGGTTATACAAGGAATACCATGGAGCAGAGCCGTGCTTCTGATATATCGGTCATCGTGGTAGGACATTTTGCCAATCGGTGTATTGATCACCAGTTGAATCTCACCTTGAACCATCAATTCCTGAATATGACGACCACCCTCATGGAACTTGGGCACAGCTTCTACCTCCAAACCCGCCTGCTGCAGGAATCGTGCTGTTCCATTCGTTCCGCATAACTCAAACCCTAGCTGGTACAGCGCCATGGCAATAGATAAAACATTCTTTTTATCCCGATCATTCACACTGATAAAAGCCTTTCCGCTCCTTGGCAGCTTATGCCCGGTTGCACGGTAGGCCTTGGCAAATGCATTCCCAAATGAGAACGAAATACCCATTACTTCACCTGTTGATTTCATCTCAGGTCCGGCTATGGGGTCTTCACCAGCCAGTTTCTTAAATGGGAAAACAGGTGACTTAACATGCCACATAGCGGGTTCCGGGTTCAGGTTATCCACGAGATCTTTCAGTTTCCTGCCTGCAATAACTTCTGCAGCGATCTGGGCAAACGGGATTCCAGTTGATTTTGCAGCAAACGGCACTGTTCTTGAACAGCGGGGATTCGCTTCAATGATATATAGCTCATCATTCCAAATAGCAAACTGGATATTCATGAGCCCAACCACATTCAATGCCAGGGCAACCTTGCATGTAGCTTCCCTCAGCAGTTTATCCTTCCTTCTGGAAAGAAGTGGCGAAGGAAGGCAGCAGGAAGAATCTCCACTGTGAATACCTGTTTCTTCAATATGTTGCATCACTCCAAGAATCATGACATCCTCACCATCTGAGATGGCATCAACGTCAACTTCAATTGCATCTTCTAGAAACATATCGATTAGAACAGGCTGTTCACCCGAGGCTTCAATGGCATGGCGCATGGCAGACTTCAGTTCGTCTTCATCAAAAACTATGGACATAGCCCGTCCACCCAGAACAAAACTGGGACGCACCATAACCGGATACCCAATAACAGCCGCCATTTCTTTGGCTTGCCCCAATGAAAAGGCCATAGTTCCTCGCGGTTGCTTGAGGTCTAACTCATTGAGTAACCCGGTAAATTTCATGCGGTCTTCTGCGAGTTGAATCGATTCAAAACTTGTGCCCATAATGGGATAGCCCTCATGTGAGATGGGCTCAGCCAGGCTAAGAGCGGTCTGACCACCGAAGGATACGATAACGCCATCAGGTTGTTCAAAGTCAAGAATATGGCGTACACGTTCCCAGGTCATAGGTTCAAAATAAAGTCTGTCAGCTACATCAAAATCCGTCGATACTGTCTCGGGATTGCAATTCACCATAATTACCTTGAATCCTGACTTCTGGAATCCGGCCACAGCTCGAACACAACTATAATCAAATTCAATACCCTGACCAATACGATTGGGACCACTCCCCAATATAACAACCTTCCTCCCCTTCAGGGGTTCAATCTCACTTTCTTCACCATAAGTTCCATATAAATATGGCGTTTGGGCAGGGAATTCACCTGCACATGTATCCACTGATTTAAAACCATACGGTACATGCATTCGCTGTTTCCGGACCTCTTCTATTGATAGGCCCAGCAATTCATCCAGATCATCATCCTGGAAACCCTGTTGTTTTGCTTGAAACATCAACGCTGGGTCAACCTGTTTGTTTTCACTTTGAGCAACGGATTCAATCAATGATCGCTCAACATCAATAATTTCTTTGATTTGCTCTAGAAACCATGGGTCTATCTTTGTATATTGGTAGACCTCCCCAAGATCCATACCCTGCCTGAAGGCTGACGAAATGGCGTGCAGGCGTTTCCAGTTCGGGGTTTTAAGCAAGGGCACCATATCCTGTGGATTGTCCTCAGTATTCCACCCGAACCCTTTAAAACCATTTTCAAGACTTTGAACCGCTTTTTGGAGTGCTTCTTTAAATGTCCTCCCCAGAGCCATGACCTCACCCACCGATTTCATCTGAGTCGTCAACTCATTATTAGTTTCAGGAAATTTTTCAAATGCCCAGCGCGGGATTTTCACGACGACATAATCGATCGAGGGTTCAAACGAGGCCGGTGTGCACCCAGTAATTTCATTGGTAAGCTCATCAAGTGTATACCCTAAAGCCAGTTTAGTTGCCACTTTTGCAATAGGGTAACCGGTAGCTTTGCTAGCCAGCGCACTGCTTCGTGAAACACGCGGATTCATTTCGACAACGACAATACGTTCGGATTCAGGATCAACGGCGAACTGAACATTGGATCCACCTGTTTCAACACCTACCTCTCTGAGTACCTGGAGTGAAAGGTCACGCAGTTTATGGTACTGGCGGTCCGTCAGCGTCAGAGCTGGTGCCACCGTGATGGAGTCTCCTGTATGCACACCCATGGCATCCACATTCTCGATGGAACAAACAATAACAGCATTGTCCGCTCGATCACGGACCACTTCAAATTCAAACTCCTTCCACCCAAGAATAGATTCTTCAATAAGGATCTGTGTATTGGCAGACTCACGTAACCCGTTCGATGAAATCCTGCGGAACGCCTGCCAGTCGTATGCAACGCCTCCACCTGCTCCACCCAATGTGAAACTGGGGCGAATAATTACTGGAAAACCAATTTCTTTGCCAATAGCCTCCGCTTCCTCCATGGAAGTTGCAAATCCACCTCGGCAAGTGTCAAGCCCATTTTTGGCCATGAGTGCCTTAAACAACTCTCGGTCTTCACCCAGATTAATTGCATCAATGGATGCACCAATAATTCGAACCTGGTATTGATCAAGAATGCCTCTGCGATGAAGTTCCATACTCAAGTTGAGGGCGGTCTGCCCTCCCATTGTAGGTAATAGCGCGTCAGGCCGTTCCTTTCTGATGATCTCTGTCAAAAATGAAACTGTAAGTGGTTCGATATAGGTTCGATCTGCAATATTGAGATCAGTCATAACAGTGGCGGGGTTGGAATTAACGAGTATAACTTTTACATTTTCTTCCTTTAACGCACGAGCCGCCTGAACTCCTGAGTAATCAAACTCACATGCTTGGCCAATAGTGATAGGGCCGCTCCCGATAAGGAGTACAGACTTAATCGAACAATCCCTAGGCATGGAACTCCTCCATCGACTTAATGAACTGATCAAAAAGTTTTAATGCATCTGATGGTCCGGGGCCGGCTTCAGGGTGAAACTGAACACCAAATGCCGGAAACTCATTTAATTGGAATCCCTCAAGTGAACCATCAAAAAGTGATGTATGAGTCAAGGAAACCTGCTCTGCAGAAAAAGAGTCTGGATCTACAGCAAAGCCATGGTTCTGGGCTGTAATCATTACCCGGTTATAAAGAAGATCCTTAACAGGGTGATTACCACCCCTGTGTCCGAATGGCAATTTATAGGTTGAAGCACCCAGAGAAAGCGCCAGTAACTGATAGCCCAGACAAATGCCCATTGTAGGAAGCAGATTGTGACAACTTTTAATAGTCTCTCTGACACCTGGTACAGCAGCAGGATCGCCAGGACCATTTGAAAGAAGGAATCCATGCAGGTTAATTTGATTTAGTGATTTGAATGGCGTGTCCCAAGGGAATTGATAAACTGTACAATCTCGAGATACAAGTTGGCGTATGATCGATTTTTTCACACCATAATCAATTAAACCTACATTCCATTTTCCAGTTCCATGAATCAACATCTTGCTGCATGAGACATCAGGAACCAGGTTTGCACCCTCCATGGAAGGCGTTGCTTTCATGATTTCGATCGCACGGTCTTTTGAAAGATCCGCCGATGCTATGAGTGATTTCTGGGGGCCTTTTTCTCTGATTTTTATTGTCAAAGCCCTGGTATCCAATCCTGATAGAACCGGAATTTGCTTTTCCTTCAGGAGTTCACCAAAACTGGAAGTAGATAACCGGTGCGCCGTACTTTCTGTAAAATTGCGTACAATCATTCCAGAAGCGTGACCAAGTTCGGATTCCGACCAGTCAGGACACGTTCCATAGATTCCAATTTCAGGAAATGTAAGGACAACGTTTTGTCGCCAATAACTCGGATCAGTTAGAATCTCCTGGTATCCAGTCATTGAGGTATTGAATACCAGTTCACCACATGCAGGGTTTTGGGAACCAAAAAGACTCCCTTCGTATGTTGTGCCATCTTCGAGGAGTAGGTACCCTTTCATTGTTCGATCCCGTTACTGTGCGAAAGGGCAGGATCCGGTTGCACAACTCGGTGCTGGGGCCCCAGCTCCAGAGGGTGAGCAGGATGTCGAGAAAGTGGACATTTTCTTCTCGGGCTTATCTCTACCACATTGAGGACATTTTTCTGGGTTAGACTCCCCAACCTGCTGTAAATATTCAAATTCGTGATTACATTCTGAACAGTGGTATTCGAAAAGAGGCATTTCGGCTTCTCCTTTATAACTCTCTGGTTGAGTAGAATAGTTCAGGTGCCCATTTTTTTCAAGTAAAGGTCGTTTAGAATTCAAGTTTTTGGAAACAACCTGAAAATCAGGGGTTCAACCTGACGGTTCGTGATAAAATGACCTGTCCGACAAGAGCTGTCTCAGATAGGTTGAGCCTGCAACTGGATCGCATAGCTTTGCCATGATGATATGCATCGTTAATGATATCCATCCAGAGCACCTCATGCCTGCACCCGCTTCCCGCAAGACAATTGAGACAACAAACAAGTCAGGAGAAAATCATGCCAAGAATAGGCGTTGTTATTAAGGAAATTGAAGAGGATCAGGTAGTGATTTCAACCTCCCGACGGGGAGTTTGCGAAAACTGCTCAGAAAATTCATCCTGCTCACTTGAAAGCGATCATGAGAATGAACCCGTTGAATTGGTCATTGCGATGAATCATCTTCAAGCGCAACCGGGCGATACCGTTGAATTTGATTTAGCCGGACATACTGAACTGAAGATATCACTTGTTGTCTGGGTAGTTCCATTAATCGGCCTGTTGGTCGGTGCTTTTTGTGGGGCAATTTATCATGGTTTGGTTTCAATATCTAAGGATGCTGGTACTTTTATAGGTGCTATTACAGGGTTCCTGGCTGCTTTTGGACTCATCATACTCTACGACCGACGCCATACGAACAGTGCAGAGCTAATTCCGCATATCCTGCGTATAAAGGAATCCTCCTGCGAGGTGAAAAGTCATCCGCCAAGCACAATGGAGGTTTAAGACCAGTTTATACGTCATCCTACTAGCAGTTACGTACCCAATGGATCCTCAAGGTCAATGCATTAAAAAAACATTAAAAGCCCTCGTAAAACAAGATGAAGTCTTTGGAGTGCAAAGATTTTTCACAGCTTTATGTACTTTTAAGTCTCATCTTTACAATAAATAGATGGTCATAAAGCAAAGAATCGTGATCCTGTAGTGGTACATGATAGTGGTTCGCCGAGGCGGATACACCATCATGAGAGCCTTTCACCCTTCTTAACCCAACATCTGACTTTTGCAAAAGGCTCTGTAGAGCAAGACTTTAGATTTTAAAATCCCAGATTTCTCTGGCTTCTCTGGTTAACTGCTCTCTGAAGTTAGGGTGGGCAATACCGATGAGGGCCTTTGCGCGATCTCGCGTACATACTCCTCTCAAATCAACAATTCCATACTCTGTCACGATATACTGAACGTGTGCTCGAGTCGTCACAACACCGGCTCCTGGAGTCAATGTGGTAACGATACGAGAAATGGTATTGCCTTTTGCTGCTGAGGGAAGTGCAATAATAGCCTTTCCACCTCTAGAAAGCGCCGCTCCTCTTACAAAATCCATCTGTCCACCTACACCGGAGAATGTATTGGTGCCCATTGAGTCTGCACAAACCTGACCAGTGATATCAATTTGAAGTGCTGAGTTTATTGCAATCGCCTTTGGATTTTGTCTGATGATGGCAGTATCATTGACATATTCAATATCAAGAAAGACTGTACTTGGGTTGTCATCGACAAATTCGTACAGCTTTTTGGTTCCCATGGCAAAACCTGTCACAATTTTTCCAGGATGCTTCACTTTATGGATATTGTTAATAACACCGCTTTCTACTAAAGGAAGAATACCATCTGAAAACATCTCAGTATGAACACCTAAATCTTTCCTATCTCCCAGGCAAGACAATGCAGCATCAGGAATAGCACCAATTCCCATTTGAAGAGTTGAGCCGTCTTCAATTAAACTCGCGACCGCATGCCCAATAGCTAAAGTGGTTCCTGTCTGGCGAGGAGGGCTTATTTCAGGCAGTGGAACATCTTCTTCATAAACTGCATGGAAACAATCATAAGGAACAAAGGCATCGCCATGAGTTCGAGGCATACTTGGGTTGATATGTGCAATAACTTTTGGAGAAGCCTGGATGGCTGCTTTAGTCGCTTCCACCGAAATACCTAAGGTGCAGATTCCATGTTTATCAGGAGGAGATACCTGTACCAGGGTTGTGTCCAAAGGCTGAACACCTCTTCGGAATGCTTTTGGAATTTGGGAGAGGAATATAGGGATATAGTCGGCATCCCCTTTCTGCACAAGCTTCCTTATGTTCGATCCAACGAAATAACACATATTTCGCAAGTGCCCTTTCAACTCAGGGTCTTTCAAAAAATCAGCTCCTTCTGTGTGCAGTTGGAAGAGCTTGATATCAGTTTTACTCATCGCATGCTTACAGAGCGCTTCAAGTAACTTAACGGGTGTTCCCGCCATGGATTGAGACCAAATATTTTCACCAGACTCAATGCTGGCTACTGCTTCCATGGCTGTCTTTGCAATTATTGGACTCATATTGCCTCCTGGGGCCTTCACTCTTGGCATCCAAACCAAATGTGTAATTCAAATAACAAGCCGCTAATGCCTGACTTGCCGATCAACTATAATATCATAGCCCTAGACACCCAAAAGAAACCCTTTTGTAAAAGGTGTGGATGGGCAACGTGGATGCTTCCACCTTCATTCCCTGTGTTCATGAAAATCCTTGGGATCCACATTAATAATTCGTTCAGTGGCGGCCGCTTGTTTCTGCTTAAAAGTGGCAGACTTTTTTTTGTAACGGGACAGGGCGAATTGGCTCACTCCATTTCTAAGTGGCGGAATCAATAGTAGAAAAGCAATGCCGTCCGTTATGAAACCCGGCGTAAGCAGGAATGCGCCAATTATGAGAAGAACTAGGCCGGAAATGATCTTAAGTGTTGGGATTTCTCCTCGTGAAACGGTTGCTTGGATCTCCTGAATTGTTTTAATTCCCTGCATGCGGACCAGGCTGCCTCCAACAATGCCAGTTAGAATGCACATGCCTACTGTAAAGAAAATGGACATCTGCTCGGCAACATAGATCAGTAAATACAGCTCTGCAAAAGAAAAGAATAATACGGCACCGAAGAACCGAGCGGTCCAGCTCATTCTTGAACCTCCATAAAGCATGTTCGATCCGGTTGATGGATATGGGATTGGTGTATATTAATTGAGACCCGTGTTTTCATAAACCACCTGTCTTTCCTGTTCTAAATCAGAATGATGAAAGAGGCGAATGATTTCAGCACAGATAAGAAATAGGTGGATTTTTAAGATGAGACTGTCAGCCTAGACGAGATAATTAATCATCCTGACCTTCAGCACTCGCAGTAGTGGTTTCACTCTCAACAGTAGTTTCACTAGCTGAGGTACCTTCAGTCTCCAATTCATCATCAGGGTCAGAAGACTTCTCTTCTCGCAAAATAGCCTGATCGAGTTCCGCCAAAAGAAACTTCTCTGCTTCCTTTGAATCGAGCTCCTTAATGATAGCGATTTCATCTACAAGCCGTTTGCGGACCTGTTCATAAATCCGTTTCTCTTCAAAAGTAGCTTTTGTGATACTGATGAGCTTATGGATCGTGACAATCACAATACCAATTTCATCAAAAATTCCTGATTGTCTAAAAATTTCGAACCGATTTTTCCTGTTTTTATGATGCAACTTCTGGATTTTTGAATCAGGAGCCCATTCTTCGAGTGCTGCTGTCAATTCATCTGGCGTTAGAAGCGCACGAACACCAACTCGTTCAATGTTCTGTTTTGGAATACTTATTTTGGTTTTTCCATCATTGGAAATGAGGTCAAAAAAAGGGATGTTTTGTGTAGCAATTATCTTTTCTGAAAGACTTGCTATCTGAAAAACACCGCCCTTGGGGTAAAAAACAAAATCACCTGCGGCATACATATAATAGATCCCCTCCTATGCAAAAGACTGTCATAATAGCAGAAATTGGCAGGAAAAGCAATCTCTTCAGGAGTACTGTCATCAAATCACATCCTTGCAAAAATAAAATTTGTGTTAGAATGTCTGGTTTTGGAGGGACGAACAATGAAGTCACACTTATTGAACATGCTGTTTACTGCCACTATTCTCAGCAGTTGTTTTCATGCTCTTTACTACAATCGAAAGAAGCATAAATGGCATCACCATTTCTTATTGTACTTTGGACTTCTCTTTGTACTAGGCATTGGTTTGGCTTGGATTATGTATATCACGCAACCCTCCGGCACTGTTTATCCAAATTAATTTACATACTTAATATGAGGCTAAAATGACTTTTTTATTTTCTTCTGAATCTGTTACTGAGGGGCACCCTGATAAGATAGCAGACCAAATCAGCGATGCCGTATTAGATGCATGTCTAGAAGGCGACCCGATGAGTCGTGTTGCATGTGAAACATTCTTGACCACTGGGTTAATTCATATTGGAGGAGAAATTACATCTTCAACTGATATTGATATTCCAAAGATTGCTCGAGATACCGTTGCCAGAATCGGGTACACTTCTTCCGAACAGGGGTTTTCAGCTTCCACATGCGGTGTGATGTTAACGATGGGCAAGCAGTCTACCGATATCGCTATGGGTGTTGATCGTCAGGGCGCCGGCGATCAAGGAATGATGTTTGGTTACGCATGCAGAGAAACACCTGAACTCATGCCGTTTCCCATTCAAACAGCACACGCTCTTACAAAAAAACTGACTGAGGTACGAAGATCAGGGTTACTCCCCTATTTACGACCGGACGGGAAAGCTCAGGTCTCAGTGCGCTATGAAGATTCTAAGCCTGTTGCAATTGATGCGGTAGTAGTGTCCTCGCAGCATTCAAGTGTGGTCGATATTGATGAGCTCAGAGAGAGTATTAAAAAGCACGTTATACAAGATGTCCTGCCTGAACACATGCTGCATCAAGGAACTGTATATCATATAAACCCTACGGGTCGATTCGTCATTGGTGGCCCCATGGGTGATTCCGGCCTGACCGGCCGCAAAATTATTGTTGACACCTATGGTGGTTTCGCTCCTCATGGTGGTGGTGCCTTTTCGGGAAAAGACGCCACAAAAGTGGATCGATCAGGCGCTTATGCAGCTCGATACGTCGCTAAAAATCTGGTCGCAGCAGGTTTTGCAGATAAATGTGAGATACAATTAGCCTATGCCATTGGCGTGGCTGAGCCTGTTTCAGTCTATGTGAATACATTTGGAACGGGGAAAATGAGTGGTGTTGAATTGGTTGCACTTGTTCAGAAACACTTTGATCTAACACCTCAAGCAATCATAAAGAAGTTGGGCCTTAGAAAACCTATATTCCTTCAGACGGCGGCATACGGCCATTTTGGTAAGCCAGGATTGTCTTGGGAAAAAACCGACATGATCGATATCCTGAACAGCTGAAGGAGCTACATATGGAAAAAACACTACAAGACTTCAAGGTTGCGGATATTTCACAGGCCGATTTTGGTCGCCGCGAAATTCAAATTGCAGAAAAAGAGATGCCAGGATTAATGGCATTGCGACATAAGTACAGAGACACCCAACCTTTAAAAGGTGCCAGAATTGCAGGTTGTCTGCATATGACAGTCCAAACCGCAGTCCTTATTGAGACTCTGGTAGAGCTAGGCGCATCCGTTCGCTGGTCATCCTGTAATATATTTTCAACTCAGGACCATGCGGCAGCGGCTATCGCAGTTTCTGGAGTCCCTGTCTTTGCCTGGAAAGGTGAAACTGAAGAAGAGTATAATTGGTGTGTTGAACAGACAATTTACTGGCCTGACGGCCGGCCTCTGAACATGATCCTTGATGATGGAGGGGATTTAACAGCCATGGTCTGTCAGGACTATCCTGATGTACTGGAATCCTTGAAAGGGATTTCAGAAGAAACAACCACTGGTGTCCACCGTCTATACCAAATGCACGAACGTGGTGAACTTAGAGTACCCGCCATTAATGTGAACGATTCTGTCACCAAGTCGAAGTTTGATAATCTATACGGATGTCGGGAATCCCTCGCTGATGGGATTAAACGGGCTACTGATGTGATGATTGCCGGTAAAATTGTGGTTGTTGCCGGATATGGTGATGTTGGTAAGGGTTGTGCTCAGTCCATGCGTGGTCTGGGTGCAAGAGTGTTGATTACAGAAATTGATCCCATATGTGCCCTCCAGGCTGCAATGGAAGGCTATCAGGTTTTGACAATGGAAGAGGCTGCTCCTCAGGCAGACATTTTTGTTACTTCAACTGGTTGTCGAGACGTCATCCGAGGTGAACACCTCGATGTCATGAAAGACAATGCTATTGTATGCAATATTGGTCACTTTGACTTGGAGATCGATATCGCTTATCTGGTCAACCGGGATGATATAAGAGAGATAAGCATCAAACCACAAGTTGATTCATTTGTTTATCCCGATGGCAAATCCATTATAGTGCTCGCCAGGGGTCGCCTTGTAAATCTAGGCTGTGCAACTGGGCACCCGTCATTTGTGATGAGTAACAGTTTCTCCAACCAGGTCCTTGCTCAGATAGCCATGTGGACCGAACCTGAAAAATATCCGATCGGGGTACATGTGCTTCCAAAACACCTGGATGAGCATGTTGCCCATCTTCATCTAGAGCAACTGGGCGTTAAGCTGACTAAGCTCTCTCAAAAACAGGCCGATTACTTGGGAATACCTGCTGAAGGGCCCTTTAAACCGGATTATTATCGTTATTAAACTGGTGGTAGAGCCGACTGAGATAACGGGATCAGAGTCAAATTCTCACGTACCAAACGTTGCCATATGCTAAAAAGGGCACCAGATTGCCGGTAACCACAGTTGATGGCAATTAAATCCTCCAATGAAAAATGAGTCCGAAGTACTTGGGGAGCTATTCAATTTCAATCTGTATCTAATTGAACTTAAAAAATATGTAATCCAGCCTTTATAGACCATTCCTGTTGTGATAACTGGGGTAAACTATGTTGAAATCGTATGAAATTAATCCTACAGACACAAGTAGACAAGCGTTGACCCGGACCAAAAGAGGGGTTTAGAACTATGATCGTTCATCTTATTTGTCAAAACAGGAGTTCTTGTTGAAAATGCCTCTCCAAATGAAACAGAATCTACCTGTGATTCTTGGTGGCGCGTTTATAATCTTCGCAATATGGTTTTTTTCCGGAAGTGAAGATGAATTAGAGAAGCGTGAACCTCTACGAAAATCCATCGCGAAACTGGAGGCTGAGCCTGAATTCACCATTGCGCCTCAACCTTCCATGGACCTTCGAAAGGGTGCTTTTTCATCTGAAAAGCCTCTTTTCGATCAGTTGGTTGATGCAGGTTTATCACCTCAGATTGTCCAGCGACTGGTAACATCTCTCCAGGAAGATGTCGATTTTCGGCGTGTCCGTGAGGGTGTAGAGTGGGAGTTGACGCTTTTTGACGAGGTCCCTTGTCAATTCACACTGAACCTCAGCCCAATTGATATTTACGATGTATTTGACCTCTCGGTAAAACCGGTCGTCGCCAAGCGAAATATTGCAGTCTCAACTGAGATTCGGTATTACAAAGGAGAGCTGCAGACAAGTCTCTTTGAGGCGTTTTCCCATATGCCTAAAGGTATTGTTCTTGCAGTCAAAGTGGCCGATGTTTTCGCGTGGGATATCGATTTCTACCAAGACCCCAGAAAAGGCGATCAGTTTGAGTTCATGGTTGAGACGGCCTTTGTTGAGAGAGAAGGTAAAAAAGAGTTCCTGGAATATAGGCGAATCCTGTCGGGCAGATACTTTGGGGAAAAGGGCAAGTTTAATGCTTTTTTGTTTGAGGATGAGAAGGGCAAGGATGCCTATTACAACGCAGAAGGAAGATCACTGGTCAGGGATGTCCTGAGGTCGCCACTTAAACTTGTTCGCATTACATCGAGTTTCAAAGGGCAGCGTTTTCATCCGGTTCTTAAGAAGAAGCGAGCTCACAATGGGGTGGATTATGGCGCACCTAAGAATACCCCGGTCATGGCTGTTGCTGATGGAGTCATCGAACATGCAGGTTGGTATGGGAATGCAGGGAAAGCTGTTCTTATCCGTCATAAGGGGAAAATGCTGACTCAGTATTTCCATTTAAACCAGATTCCAAAGGGAATCAGGAAGGGGAAAAGAATCCGTCAAGGACGGACCATCGGCTATGTTGGGAAAACAGGGTTAGCCACAGGTTACCACCTTCATTTCGGGATGAAGATTCGAGGGAAGTATGTAAATCCACAGCGCCAGAAATTTCAACCTGGTGCTCCTATCCCCAAAAACAGGATGCCTGATTTTATTGCTCGAATGAAAGAATACGAAGACATGACCGTTTCCTTTAAAGAGCCCATTCAAATGGCTCTACTAAAACCAGCCAGTCCGTGAGCTTGAGCGTTAGCAGGAAATAAAAGTTAAACAAGAAAAGTTAATATTAAAACAGGATAGATATTCAGTAAAAACCATGGGTGGAAAATGAAAGTTTGGATGACAAGAGAAGAAGGTAGATTGGAAGGCATGGCTTACCGATGAGTTCACCATGCCGCCTATCTCAACCTACCCAATATTATCTCACGTCGTTAGAGCTTTCCATTCAAGGTATACCTGATTATTTGCCATACAGGAGTTAGTAATATGAGTGAAAGCAGCGCTATTGAAGCGCTAAAGCGTGTTAAGGACCCAGGTTTAAAGCAGGATATTGTATCCTTGAGTTTCGTTAAAGAACTGGTGGTTACTGGTTCTGATGTAAGCTTTAGCCTTGAAGTTTCAACCCCTCTTAACTGCCACAGTGAGAAACTGTATGCAGAGTGCGAATCTGAACTGAAAACAGTGAAACTGAACCTTAAAGAAATCCGCTTCCAGCCTAACACGCGTGCAATAACCATCGTTGGAAAAGAACCC
>Ga0316190_10001082_pt1 | contig 19507 bp, 14 predicted proteins | sample Eddworburrow2_MG_FD_204929 | JGI IMG/M metagenome (GOLD analysis project Ga0316190, IMG submission 204929) | Coastal sediment microbial communities from Maine, United States - Eddy worm burrow 2 | ecosystem: Environmental > Aquatic > Marine > Coastal > Sediment | place: USA: Maine | collected... | reverse complement strand
CATCATGCACGATCAACATACCGTCATCCCCGATGTTGCGCCCAAATAACTTTTTTACGTTCTCACTCTATTCTGACAACGTTGGCTTGCTGGCGGTAGAATGGCATGTGCAACTTACACACCCTATTGTTGTTTGAAGTAAATACTTAAGATTGGCAGACAGAATCATGAGGCAAACGTGATCACAGCAGACTATGACATTGCCATCATCGGCGGAGGCCCTGTTGGGGCTGCGCTAGCACTGGCTTTGCGTGACAGCCAGCTAAGTGTCTGCGTACTGGAAGCGCGTCCTCCAAATACCGCCAGCAAGGACTCACGAGCGCTAGCGCTGTCTTATGGTAGCCGCCTGTTATTGCAACGACTCGGCATATGGGATGCACTGCATGATGTATCTCCCATCCGCAAAATACACATTTCTCAAAAACACAGTTTTGGTCGCACCCTGCTGCATGCAGAAGAACTCAATGTGCCGGAACTTGGCTACGTACTTCCCTATCCTGTTCTGCAAGACGCCTTGACTGATAAACTACAGCAGAGCGATATAGCAACCATTTATGGCGCGAGCGTCACACAACTAAAGATCTGCAATGATCTTGCTGTGATCGATTATCTACAAGAAGCGGTAAACTACTCGCTTCATGTACGTCTTGCCGTAGTCGCCGATGGCGGCAAGCTGCTAATGCAGCAATATCCGCCAGAAATACATGACTATGGTCAGAGTGCACTGATCACTCACATCACCTGCTCTGCTTCTCAGGCCGAAATAGCCTATGAACGCTTCACGCCGTCAGGCCCCTTGGCATTACTACCATTCACCAGTGGATACGAGTTGGTATGGACTGCACCACATCTGCGTGCGCAGGAAATGCTGGAATGGGACGACGCTAAATTCTTATATGAACTACACCAGCACTTTGGTGACCGCGTCGGAGAATTTTTAACTGTTGGCAAGCGCACTTGCTTCCCGCTTGGCCTGAAGCGTGCTCCACGACAAACGCCAATGCAGCACACCGTCCTGCTCGGCAACGCCGCACAAACCATGCATCCGGTCGCAGGACAAGGATTTAATATGGGCTTGCGTGATGCATGGGAGCTGGCACAAGAAATTCTACATGCCACACCAAAAACGCTTGGTTCTGAGTCTATGCTTGCAGCTTACCGCAGCCAGCGCCGCGTCGACCGTGAAGCCGGAATAAGATTTACTGACGGCCTGGTACGATTATTCTCCAACGAGATGCCACTGATCAGCGCAGGCCGAGCCGCTGCACTCACAGCACTGGATTGTCTGCCGTTCGCCAAGAAATTTGTCGCCAAACGCATGATGTTCGGGGCGAATGGCTAGCAATATCTATCAGTCTCTTTTTCTTTCCCTGATAATCTCTTCAATATGTGCCCAACACCTACTAACGCAGGTATAGAAATAGCAGCGCAATAGGCATAGAATCACAATTGTTAAACCCATTTTTCATTCCACAAGCTATTCATCTAGTAACACTTGAAAGCTACGCATCTGAAAAGGGAGCGTCTTGAACAAAAAACCAACTGGGCAAGACAGGCTGAGGAAAGAAGCTGAGGCTATGCTCCCTTATACGCTGGTCGATACGAAGCAGGCACCCCGGCCTGCCGACAGAATTCTGCACGAACTTCGAGTGCATCAAATCGAATTGAAGATGTTGAACGAGGCATTGCGGCAGTCCCAAATAGAGCTGGAGAATTCTCGTCGACGCTACGTAGATTTTTATGACGTTGCACCCGTCGGCTATCTCACGCTTAGTCACGAGAACATGATCGAAGAAATCAACCTCACTGGCGCCATGATGCTCGGAGTAGAGCGCAGCAAACTCTCGCACCAGCTTTTTACCTCTTTCGTTGCCCCGGAAGACCGTGATCGTTGGCAACGCCATTTTCTCTCGGTACAAAAAAGTGACAATATCCTTAATTGCGAATTGCTGCTCCAGCGCGATGACGGTTCCCACTTTCACGCAAAATTGGACTGTTTACACGTAGTCGATGCAGAAGGCACACCAGTTGTACGCATCGTGATGAGCAATATTACCGAACAGAAGCAGACGGAAGAACAAATCAGGCTCAGCAAACTGCGCTTCGAGGCAATATTGGAAGCAATACCTGATTTATTGTTTGAAGTAGACCGCAAGGGTCGCTATCTAAACGTTTGGGGAAATCGGGGCGACCTACTTGCTGTATCCGAGAATATGCTACTTGGACGGACGGTTGAAGAAATGCTTCCGTCATCTGCAGCCAAGGAAGTGCTTGCTGCTATTGCAGAAGCAGATTTGAAAAATCAATCATTCGGACGGCAAGTTAAGCTCACTTCTAAAAAAGGAGAAAACTGGTTCGAGTTATCTGTTGCCAAACAACCACCAGACAATTCACATGAAGCCAGGTTCATTGTCGTATCGCGTGACATCACCGAACGCAAGCTTGCAGAAGAGAAAATTCATAAGCTGGCTTTCTATGACACGTTGACGCAACTCCCTAACCGCCGTTTGTTAAACGACCGGCTAAAACAAGCTATTGCCGCCAGCAAACGCAGCAGCTTATATGGTGCGCTGCTTTTCATGGATTTGGATAATTTTAAGCCGCTCAATGATACTCACGGACATGAGACGGGGGATTTGCTATTGATAGAGGTAGCGCACCGCATTAGTCGTTGTGTACGAGAAATAGATACCGTCGCACGTTTTGGCGGCGATGAGTTTGTGGTAGTGCTCAGAGAACTCGATGCGGACAAAACCAAATCTGCCAAGCTGGCCAGCATCGTTGCCAATAAAATTGGTACTACGCTGGCCAAACCTTATGTATTTAAAATTCAACACAAGGAAGGCGAAGAAACCACGGTTGAGCACCACTGCACTACAAGTATTGGCATGGTACTATTTATGAAAAGCGATGCAAGTTCAGAAGATATTGTCAATCGGGCCGATATGGCGATGTATCAAGCAAAAGAGTCAGGGGGAAATCAGATCAGATTTCATGAGCCTAAAGCTTGAATGACTGCTGGACAATATCAAATGTCAGCTCAAAAAACTCAACATAACTGGCAAGCGTTTCTATAGGAGGTCTATAATCACTGGCGTATGGTCAGATGGACGTTCCAAACTACGCGGTGCCTTATCGATCACGCAGCTCTTGCATTGCGCGACCAGTGACTCGCTGATAAGGATGTGATCTATACGCAAACCGTGGTTGCGTCGGAATCCCATCATGCGGTAATCCCACCAGCTGAAGGACTTCTCCTCCTGTTCGAACAGCCTGAAGCTGTCCGTCAGCCCGAGTTGAATCAGGTTTGTAAAGTGTTGACGCTCCGGCTCACTGACCAATACATTTCCTTCCCAAGCCTTCGGGTCATGCACATCACGATCTTCCGGTGCGATGTTGTAATCACCGAGAAGCAGAAGTTTAGGATGACGCACCAGCTCCTGTTTCAGCCAGTCGTGTAGTGCGGCAAGCCAGGACATTTTGTATTGGTATTTATCGGAATCGACTGCCTGCCCATTAGGTATGTAGACATCGACCACGCGTATGTCGCCATAGGTGGCAGCGATTACACGCTTCTGTTCATCCGCAAAATCCGGAATCCCCATTAGCACATCATGGCCCGGTTCGCGGCTAAGTATCGCGACTCCGTTGTAGGTCTTCTGCCCGCTGAAGACACTATAATAACCCGCCTCCTCCAACTCTTCCTGCGGGAAGTCAGCATCTTGCTGTTTGGTTTCCTGTAGACATAACACGTCGATTGGATTTTCTGCCAGCCAATCTAGCACATGCGGCAAACGTACTTTCAGCGAGTTTACGTTCCAGGTTGCCAGCTTCATGACTCAGGTTCATCCTTGATAGTGTCTATTATGTCTGGTGTTAATTCAGGAGGAAGCTCAAGTTCTGGCGTTTCGATTGACTTAATCGGATCTTCTGGTGCAACCGGCTCGGATACTTCTACGGGCGCATTGTTTGCCGGGCGATAGGGTGGGGATTTTGGATACCCTGCAGTATCAAGTTGGTCATGCCACTGCTCGGCAAGTAGACCATACAAAGTAGTTTTTCCAATTTTAAGAGTCGGCACGATGTTCTTGCCGGTGATACTTTTTAATTTTTCCAGCTCCTCCTTGGTCCCAAATGTCTTTTCCGCATAAGGGATGCTGCGTTTCTTCAATAGCTGCCTAGCCTCTTGACATACCTCACCGCAGTCGGGACTAACATAAAGTGTCACCGGAAAATTTTGCTGAGCACGGCGCGTGGCATAAGGCAGATATTTGTCGGTCGATGACTGAGCGGAAAATTTTCTGGTATCGAGCTTCTGTGCATCGGTTACAGGCTTATCACTGTAATGCACAATTCCGGCAGCGTCTTTCCAGCGATATAGCTCAGTTGCGCAAGCCGTAGTTGATATGATGGCCAGGAAAATTGACAACAACATTCCATGTATCACGGTGACCTCCTAAACAGTTTCAAGCAGCCCATTATGACGTAGCAGTGCATCAATGCTCGGCTCTCGTCCACGGAACGCAGAGAATGATTTCATAGCATCACGACTACCACCCATCGCCAGTATCTCGCTACGGAAACGCGCACCGACATCCGGATTGAGCACACCGTTTTCTTCAAACAAACTAAACGCGTCTGCGGAAAGTACCTCCGCCCATTTGTAACTGTAATAACCCGCAGCGTATCCTCCCGCAAAGATATGCGCAAAACTATGTGGGAAGCGGTGAAATACCGGCGGAACCAATACCGCCACTTCAGCACGAACTTCGTCGAGAAGTTGAAGAATGCTTTTACCTCCTCCCGCTTCAAAATTACTGTGCATCAACATATCGAATAATGAAAACTCTATTTGGCGCAAAGTCTGCAAACCACTTTGAAAGTTCTTTGCGGCGAGCATTTTGTCAAACAGACTGCGTGGCAGTGGATCACCATTGTCGCAGTGTCTTGTCATGCCTTGAAGCACGTCCCACTCCCAGCAGAAGTTTTCCATAAACTGGCTGGGTAATTCGACCGCATCCCATTCCACGCCACTAATACCTGATACACCCATATCCTCCACCTCGGTGAGCAAATGATGCAAGCCGTGGCCGAATTCGTGGAATAAGGTAATCACTTCTTCGTGGGTAAACACCGCCGGGTTGCCGCCTACAGGCGCGGAAAAATTACAGTTCAGATACGCCACTGGAGTCTGCATACCGGAAGCCAAGCGCCGACGAGAGATTACGTCGTCCATCCATGCACCGCCACGTTTGCTATTGCGCGCATACATATCCAGATAAAACTGACCAACCAGTTGATCTTGTTGATCACGGATATCATAAAAATGAACATCCTCGTGCCAGACTGGTGCGCTGGCCGACTTGATCTGTAAACCATACAACGTCTCAACCAGTTTGAACATACCATGTAGAACCGCATCTTCTGGAAAGTACTGTTTCACCTCCTGTTCTGAAAATGCATAACGCTGCTCACGCAGTTTCTCGCTGGCATAGCCAATATCCCATGATTGCAGTTCAGCAATGCCCAGCTCTGTTTTGGAAAAATCACGTAGCTCGAATAGATCTTTTTCCGCAAAGGGCTTGGCGCGCTGCCCCAGTTCGCGCATGAATTCGAGCACTTGCTGCGGTGAATTCGCCATCTTGCTAACCAGTGACAATTCACCAAAATTGGCAAAGCCCAGGATTTTGGCTTCTTCTCCACGCAGCTTGACGATCTCATCCATCAATTGTGTATTGTCCCAATCCGGATTGCCCAGATCACTGGCACGCGTACCATAGGCACGATACATCTTTTCACGTAGTGAACGGTTATCTGCGTATTGCATTACCGGCATATAGGAAGGTGCTTTCAGCGTGAATAACCAGCCAGATTTATTATTTTCTTTCGCTGCCTCCTGCGCTGTTTGCAGCACATCATCCGGCAAGCCGTTCAACTCATCCTTATTTTCGATAAGTAATGCGAAGTCATTGGTCGCATCCAGCAAATTATCGGAAAACCGTGATGACAGTTCTGCCAGTCGCTCCTGTATTTCCATAAAGCGCGCTTTTTTTTCATTTGGCAATTCTGCACCACCAAGACGAAAATCTCGTAATTCGTTTTCAATGATTTTTTTCCTGGCTGCATTCAAGCTCTGGAATTCAATGCTATTTCGCAAGGTCTTGAATTTTTCGAACAGTGCAATATTTTGACCCAGCTCAGCATAATATTGAGTGATTCTGGGCAGTATGGCGTTATAAACTTCCCGCAATTCCGGGCTGTTCATCACTGAGTTCAAATGTCCGACTGGGCCCCATGCTCGGATTAATTTTTCATTGGCATCTTCCATTGGGCTAACAAAACTATCCCAGGTCAGCATTGCCTTATCCTCAAGCAAGCGAGCAACAAGCGCGCGGTTTTCTGCCAACAATTTTTCAATTGCAGGCACGACATGTTCAGGTTTGATCTCCGCAAAGCGCGGTAATCCGGTGAAATCAAGTAATGGATTCATTATAATTAGTCATTGCGTCATTCACGATCGTGAATGACTTATTGTTGAAAAACGACCTGGCCGTTAAGTAGTGTGTAACGAACACGGCCTTGCATCTCATAACCGTTGAAAGGCGTGTTCTTACCCTGACTTTTCAGGGCAGCTGGCTCTATCTTCCAGGTAGCCTTGGGGTCGAACACGCATATGTCAGCGTGCGCACCCACTGACAGATGTCCCATTTTTTGGCCCAGCAACTGTGCAGGGTTAATCGTAATGCGAGAGAGCGCTTCCAGCAATGGAACCTTATCCTGCTCCGCCCATTTCAAAACTAACGGAAGTAACAATTCGATTCCAGTTGCGCCAGCCTCTGCCTCGGCAAAAGGCAATTGTTTAGCATCATCATCCACAGGTGAGTGATTGGAACAGATTGCATCGATGGTTCCATCCAACAGCCCGGCACGCAGTGCGGCTTTGTCGCGCAGGCTACGAAGTGGCGGCATCAAATGGCAGTTCGCATCAAAATAGCCTATGTCCATCTCGGTCAAATGCAGATGGTTAATTGACACATCACAGCTAACCTTTAAACCACCTTGTTTCGCAGTGCGTAACATCTCAACACCTTCCGCACTGGAAATACGGCAGATATGCATTATCACTCCGGTCTCTTTCGCCAATTGAAGCATTGTGGAAAGCGCAATGGTTTCCGCCACTACCGGAATCGCCGGCAGACCCAGACGAGTTGACACTTCGCCATCATGCGCCACGCCGTCCTTGGCGAGAAAACTATCCTGCGGACGCAACCAGACACGATAGCCAAATGTTGCCGCATACTGCATAGCCCGCATCAAGACACGAGTATCAGTCAGCGGTGCATCAGCCTGACTGAAAGCCTTGCATCCAGCATCACTCAACTCGATCATCTCGGTGAGTTCTGCACCCTTTAATCCGTATGTCAGCGCACCAACTGGGAATACCCGACACTGGTTGAGCGAACGTGCGCGGTGCTTAAGCATCTCCACCAATCCCGGCTCATCCAATGGTGGATCGGTGTCCGGAGGACAAGCCAGGGAAGTCACGCCACCCGTAACAGCAGCTGCCATCTCGGATTCCAAGGTGGCGATGTATTCATAACCAGGTTCTCGCAAACGTGCGGCGACATCAATCATTCCTGGCATCACGATCAAGCCGCTGGCATCTATCACTTTATCGGCGACAAAACCTGAAGGAACTTTGCCGATTGAGGCAATGCGTTTATCAATGATATATAAATCCTGCAGGGCATTAATCTTGTTTTTGGGGTCGATCAGGTGACCGTTTCTAATGTGCGTCTTCATGCTTTGCTCCCTGCCAGCATACTCATCACTGCCATACGCACCGCGATACCATAGGTCACTTGCGGCAGAATGACGGCTTGCGAGCCGTCGGCCACTCTGGAATCTATCTCTACGCCACGATTCATCGGACCAGGATGCATCACAATGGCATCTTTCTTAGCCAAAGCCAGCCGATTTTGCGTCAGGCCATAGTGTTTAAAGTATTCCTGTGCCGAAGGCAGCAGCGCGCCCTGCATACGCTCATTTTGAAGGCGTAACATCATCACTACGTCAACGTCTTTCAGGCCTTGTTCCATATCTTGATAGACTCGCACACCGAGTTTATCAACGTGATTAGGCAGCAAGGTTTTGGGTGCAACAACACGCACATCTGGCACACCAAGCGTTGTAAGCGCATGGATTTGTGAGCGAGCAACGCGTGAGTGCAGCACATCCCCAACGATAGCAACGCTCAGGTTGTGGAATTCCTTTTTGTAGTGACGAATGGTGAACATGTCCAGCAACGCTTGCGTAGGGTGTGCATGGCGACCGTCACCTGCGTTGACAACATGAACCTCAGGCGCAACATGTTTTGCAATGAAATGTGCAGCACCACTTGCCGAGTGACGCACAATAAACATGTCAGCATGCATGGCGCAAAGGTTATCAACCGTATCTAGGAGTGTTTCGCCCTTGCTTGTAGAAGACGAACCAATGTTGAGATTGACCACATCTGCAGACAAACGCTTGGCAGCAATTTCGAACGTGGTTCGGGTACGCGTGCTGTTCTCAAAGAACACGTTAAACACCGATTTGCCTTGTAGCAACGAGACATTTTTGATTTCAAGTCCGTCGCTATTATCTATAAAGGTAGCCGCTCTGTCGAGAATGTCTCTGATAATGCTTACCGGCAAGCCTTCTGTAGACAACAAATGCTGAAATTCACCGTGTTTATTCAGCTGAGGATTGTTCATACGATCATTCCTGCCTGTGGTTCATCAAAGTATGCCTGTAAAATTTGCTGCGCAGCATATTGGTCGAGCAAAGCTTTCTGTTTTCTGCCGTGAATGCCAGCTTCGCTCAACAGTGAGCTCGCAGCGAGCGAAGTATAACGCTCATCCAGTAAAATCGTCGGCAATTTAAACCGCCCCTTGAGGCGGTTGGCAAAACGTCGGCACAGTGCGGTCAGCTCGTGCGGCGTACCGTCATCATTAGTAGGCAACCCCACCACCAGCGCGCTGGGCTGCCATTCAGCCAGCAAACTTGTGATAATAGAAAAGCGTACTTCGGTTTTTTCATCTGCTATGGTAACCAGTGGACGGGCACTACGCAGCAAGGTATTACCTACAGCAATGCCAATGCGCTTAGTGCCAAAATCAAATGCCAGCAATGTCCCTTCAGGCGTAAAAATTGAAGTCAATGCTACTCACCAATGAAACTAGATTTCTCTCAGGCATGCCCGGCATCTTCCGCTAGCGAAGCATATTCCACTCCCAATAAGCCCATCGCTGCCGCAAGCCGCTCTTCTGCAGGCAGGTCAAACAGAATATGTTCCGAAGCTGGCATCGTTAACCAGGTATTTTCTGAAATTTCATGTTCCAATTGGCCCTGATCCCAACCTGCATAACCCAATGAAACAATAATGTTGCGTGGCCCACGACCAATGGCCAATGCTTCAAGTATGTCTTTGGATGTCGTCAAAGCCAATCTATCGTTAATTAACAAGGAGGATTCCCAATTACCATGAGTTTCATGCAATATGAACCCGCGCTCAGTCTGTACAGGCCCACCAAAATGCACTGGCACTTTAGCCAGCTTGGGCTGTTCCAATGGAATACTAATCTGGTCTAACAACTCTTCCAACGAAAGATTGATCGGGCGATTCACCACTATACCCAATGCGCCGTTTTCATTGTGTTCGCATATATAAGTCACGGTACCCGCAAAAAAACCCTCCTGCATAGCGGGCATGGCAACCAAAAAGTGGTGGGTCAAATTGAAATCGGACATGACAGCATTGTAGCCTTCCCCGCGAGACCGCACAATTTGAATAAAACTCGCTTATTCCCATTCATGCGCTAAAGGAGAACAATTGCCTACTTCTTATGCACTTTCATGCTCGGAACATAAGCTGCTATCTTCTCTAGCAACTCATTTTCCTGATATGGTTTACCCAGATATGCGTTAACACCTAGCTCCATAGCATATTCACGATGCTTATCTGCCGTGCGCGAGGTAATCATGATAATAGGCAGATTCGCTGTTTTTGGATTGGTCCGTAATTCACTTGCCAGCTCAAAACCGTCCATGCGAGGCATTTCGATATCGAGCAGCATCACATCAGGCGTGAAATTTTCCAGCTGTTCCAGTGCGTCGACACCATCGGAGGCAGTAACGACTTGATACCCTGCCCTCTTTAACATACGCGTAGATATCTTACGCACGGTTAGCGAATCATCTACCACCATGATCAAAGGAAGGCTGGTCAGCATATTGACATTTGCCGACGGCTCAGCTGCACCTGCTTTCCCAGACCTAGTACTGACGCGATGTGCCAATTGTAGCGGATTCAAAATAAGCACCACTACCCCGGTACCAATTACCGTCGCACCGGCAATACCTGACAGTCTGGATAATTGTATGCCAATATTTTTTACTATGGCCTCTTGATTGCCTAACAACTCATCAACATGCAATGCAATACGTTCCTCGCCGCTACGCAACAGCAAAACCTGATTCTGCAGATGATTTTCCTGAACAATCGGCGTATCTGTAAGGAGTTGCGACAAATAATGCAGGGGATAAGTGCTTTCACGCCATTCAATTTTTCGTTCGTTATTCAGGCTAATCATGTCTGCCGATTTCAGCTGTCTGACCTGGTCAACCATAATCGAAGGAATCGCGTATGTTGTCCCACCTGAGCGAGCCAACACAATCTGTGTCACCGCCAGGGTAAGCGGCATACGAATAATGAAACGCGTCCCCAATCCACTCCTTGACTGAACATTGATGGTTCCACCCAATGCAGCAATTTCGCTACGCACCACATCCATACCGATGCCACGTCCTGCGCTCTCAGTCACTTCAGTCGCAGTGGAAAGCCCTGGCAAGAAAATGAGTTGTGCCAATTGATCTTCACTAACCTCATGTTCTGCTGAAAGCAAGCCGCTTGCTATAGCTTTCTCTTGCAGTCTTACGTAGTCCAGACCCGCTCCGTCATCACTAAAATCAAATATCACCTCATTGACTTCCTGACGCACGCTCAATCGTATCTCGCCGATCGGAAGCTTACCGGCCTGCACACGAGCTTGATCACTTTCCAAGCCGTGTACGATGGCGTTACGCAACAGATGCTCAAATGGTGCAACCATTTTTTCCAACATGCTGCGATCCAGCTCTACAGTCATACCCGTTAATTCCAGATTAACGCGCTTTTCCAATTCTTTACCTGTCTGTCGCACGATTCGGTACAAACGGTCAGCAATGCTACTAAATGACACCATGCGTACGTTCATTAAATTCTGATGCAGCTCACGGATAATGCGTCCTTGCATCTGAAGCACGACAGATGTTTCTTCCATATTTTTTAACAACGCATACCTTACAGTTTGTACGTCATGCACACTTTCATTCATGAAGCGCGTCAATTCCTGCAAACGTGTAAAGCGATCCAACTCCAACGGATCAAAACCTTCTTCATTATTCCTGGCAAGCGAAGCTTTCGATTGCATCTGGGTTTCTGCCTGTATTTCCACTTCACGCAACTGCTGTCTCAATCGCACCACGCTTGAGCTCAGCTCAATCAATCCATCTTTGAAAGTATGTAACTCTGTTTCTATGCGTGAACGTGCTACGCTTATTTCCCCAGCATCGCTCACCAACTTATCCACTAGTTCTGAACGCATCCTTAGCACGTTGCCCGATACAATGATACTTTGATCAGTAGAACGGCGATCCGTTTTGCCGCCTCCAAGTTTGTCTGATGCACGTCGGCCCCGCTCCACGCCCGCTTCAATTTCTCCTGGCATAACTGCTACTTCGCCGCCTCGCAATTCCTCCAGTAGCGCATTAGCCAAATCAAAATTTCTTTCCAGCGCATCTCTGTAACTTACCACTTCACTCGCCTTAGCTGCGGCGGAGAGCTGATCTTCCATTGCATGTGCAATGTCACCGATACGCATCGCCCCGACCATCCTGGAGCTTCCTTTCAGCGTATGCAATAGTCGCTTCAACGATTGCTCCTGCTTATCATCCTGCGGTTGCTTCCTCAACTCACGCAAACACTCGTTAATTTTCGGATACAGCTCTTCGGCCTCTTCTAGGAATACTGGCAATAATTGCTCATCAATCTCATCCTGTACCAGAGGCTCCCCAGGCTCATCTTGATTCTCAACATGTTTATCATCTGCGGGAGTTTCTAACCGTATATTCGGCATTGGGCCGCTTTGTGGCTGATCTGTGGTGAAATTATCAACATCTGCACGCAGTTGATTTGCCAAGTCTCCATGGCTTTGCGGCATATGCTGATTGCAAATATTCGATACCATTTCTCCCAAGGCGGCAATGGCATCTTCAAGCATTTTCCGCTGCTCTTTGCCAAGAGAAAAAGTCTGCCCCTCACGCACCTGCAACCAACATTCCAGAGCACTTGCCAAATCTACTATCGCTTCAAAACCCATGGTTTGATTCAGCCCAACCAAAGTGTGTGCTGCACGCATGAAATCATGTTTTATTGAGGGTTTTGTCTCCGTAGCTAAACCATCAAACTGCGCTTGCAATATCGCCATATTATGCACCGCTTCAGTGCTGGCAATATTGAATAGTGACTGTGACAACGCTATATCACCTACCCTGACAACTTCTTGTACTGATTCAAGTGATGACTCTAACCCTGTCTCGGATTCATGAGCCGAAGACGATTCTGTTGTCGTCTCAATCTCAGATGTAAATTCCAAATCCTGCAACCCAACTTCCACCTCAATTTTAGGCTCCAGATTTTCCTGCGTAATGGATTCTGTTACAGGCATATCCGGCAACGCTGCCGATTCTGATGTTTCCACCTCATCCAATTCAAACTCCAGAGTAGGCGTTGTTGCAGATTCAGCTTTTGGCGAAATCAGCTCAAGAATAACTCCGACAGCCTGCCCATCTTCTATTTTCTGGGCAACAGTTTTTAACTCTCCAGCCTCGATATGCAGTTCGCCCTGACTTTCAAGTACATCTACCCAGCCTGAAAAAGCCTGCACAGCTGTATTGACGAACTTCAACAAATCGTCAGTCGCTGGCTTTTTGGCTTGCAACCAATTATTCATAGCGCGTTCAACACACCAGGCGACTTCACCCAATTCAGCCAAACCAACCATCCGCCCACTTCCTTTTAGCGTATGGAAACCGCGCCTTATCGTTACCAAGGGTTCAATACTGTTAGGGTGTAACTGGCAAATTTCGATGTTGGCCCGCATAACGCCCAACACTTCCCGAGCCTCTTCCAGGAAGATGTCAATCAATTTCTGGTCTTCGTCGCTCATTTGCTTCTCTGGCATATCAAGCGATGATTCCGATGGCGAAGCAGTTGTCATCGAAAGGTCTTTTTGAGGCAAGATAGATGGCATGCTAACCGCTGATTCAGCAGCATGTTGCTGCCTGACCAGTTCAGCCGATATTTTTTCAAGCTGTGAAACATCTCCTCTTTTGGCACTCGCCAACTGACGCAGATAACTTTCCAATCCACTCATTGCATCAACTATTGTGTCTTTTTCTTCGGCATCGGGCATATTCTGAGTCTGTGCAAAACGGAGAACGGCAGTTTCCATAGATAGCAGGAGATGCGAGGCAACATCCAGAGACAAAATACTTAAACCACCCCGTATCTGACCCAATAGACGCAACAATCCTGCCAATTCAGAACGCTGAATCGCATTGCTGAAATATGCATTCAATCCATGTTCGACATGTTGGTGGTTGGCCAACATTTCGTTGAGCAGAGTGTTCATCACTTCGCCCTGCTCTGTCATCTGGAAATGCAAATCAATCAATTTGTCTAGTTGCTGCATATCTTCTGGCTGCTGCTTTATCGCAACATGCATGCGCTCGGACAGAATATCTGCTTGCTCCTTGAAGTTATCGTCAAGGAAATTGCTGTTTTTAATACCTGCTTCGAGCAACAGCAGTGCCATAGCCATATCAATGTCGACAAGTCGTGCATGTTCAGATTTATTTATATACTCAGATAACTTGAGAATATGCTTAGCCAAATGGTGCAAGCTATCTCGTTCGAGATTTTCGCTATACTCGACCAATTGCTCAGCATGCCGGAAGAATTGTGCGCAGGCCGCTGCATCACCCTTTACGCCGCGCTCCCAACATTTTTTGGCGTCAAGCAATCGATCTCGCATATCACCTATCATCGACTCCTGAACATCAGGCAGCAATTCCAGAAGCTCGGGCAGATAATCATCTAGGGCATATACTTGTTTGATCTCTTCTACCAGTGGACTAACTACATGGCTGCGTGCAATCAAATAAAGTATTTCATTTAAGACTGGTCGCACATCAACATTGATGCCTTCAGCAACAGTACGTATTTGCTGATCCACACGCCCCAATAATTTCCGAGCATTTAGCTCAGGAGGGAGACCATCGTGTTTGATACAGTCAAGTAAACCACAACTTGCCCACCAAAATGCACGCCCATCATCTTGTGGTACACATCGCATTACTCCTTCCAGAGCTTGCAGCATCTGCAATGATGCATTGGACGCATCATCCTGTCGCAACCATCGCAACAGCGCCTGTTGGTAGTTGCTTCGTAGCGCTTTTAGATTTTCTGGATTATCACCCTCTGACATTGAACCCAATAGATATTCCGGTAAAGATACCGCCAAATCGGGGTAAAACAGGTCTAATTCAGAAGCTGCTTCCTGACCCCGCATTTTTTTCAACTCTTGATATTGTGGGAACAAACGTAATGCAGCATTTTTCGCGCCGCCGGTCAAAATCACAAGATATTCTCTTATAGCGGAAAGTGCTCGGTGGAACACCTCATGTTGCGCATCAGAAACTTGCTCCTGATTGGTACCAAGCTCACCTAGCGCGCACACCAACTCACTACAAAATACCGTCACACCATCCAAACCGGAATTCTTTAACATGTCCGTCAAGCGACTTGACTCATCTAGCGCAACTTGCAACATTGACTCATTGCTTTCAGGCTCATTGAAATATTGCTGCAACCGGGCAGCAATTTCAGTTAGCGTATTGTCAATATCAGGCTTAACAGCTGCGAGCACACTAGGATTAAAAGAGGTATTGCCGGTCATGAGGAAAAAGCTTTCATACTACAATTTAAAACCCGCAATTGAACCCCGTAAGTCAGTCGCGAGTTTCGCCAACTGAGCAATAGAGTTTGCAGTCAATCGTGTCCCCTCGGTAGTTTGCACAGTCACTTTGAATATACCTTGCATTGCCTCAGCGACCTGGCTGGCCATATCTGTTTGCACTTGGGTGGACATCGAAATTCTGTTGATCAGTGTTGCCAGTTCATTCGACACCTGCTCGATTTCCTTTAGTGACTTGCCTGCCACATCGGACAATTCCGTACCAGACACAACACCAACAATACTTTCTTCCATCGCTGCCACAGCATCATGGGTATCGCCCTGTATTGTCTTCACCAGCACACCGATTTGCTTGGTCGCTTCAGCAGAACGTTCTGCCAATCGCTGCACCTCTTCCGCTACAACCGAGAAACCTCTCCCCGCCTCCCCGGCAGATGCTGCCTGAATGGCTGCATTCAAGGCCAACACGTTGGTCTGCTCAGTAATATCAGTGATCAAGTCAACGATTTCACCAATTTCCTGAGAACTTTCTCCGAGCCTTTTGATCCGTTTGGCAGTATTTTGAATCTGCTCTCGTATCCCATCCATACCACTAATTGTATTTCGCACCGCTTGTGAACCTTGCTGTGTAACAACCAAAGTGCGACGTGCAACATCAGCAGATTGTGAAGCGATAGAATCCACCTCTTTAATGGATTGGATCATCAACTGTATAGCTTCTCCAGCTCCCTGAATTTCATTGGCTTGCTTTTGAGCAGCCTCGAGAAGGCCTTGGGAAATGCCTTGGGCATCTCTGGTTGAATGCCCCATCTGTTCTGCAGCCACGTTTATTCGGGACACCAACTTACAAAACTCCTCGGTGGTGTAATTTACCGAATCAGCTATTGCTCCCGTGATGTCCTCTGTTACCGTCGCGCGCACCCTCAAATCACCTTCAGCCAAATCTCCCATTTCGTTCATCAATCTCAAAATACCATCCTGATTCTCGCGATTTATGCGCATCACTTCATTTGTACGCTGTCGAGAGTCATTCACATAGTACGCAGCCAGCAACGCAATCGACAACAAGAACAATACGCTGAACAAGACGGCAGCATAAAACGCAAATCGTCCTACAGAAGTTGTCTGATGTATCTCCAACAGACGCTGCGAGCTAGTTAACAATGATTCAGAATCACCAAGGATTGATCTAGCTGCTTGCTTTGCTGCCACCAGATTGCGAGATTGAGAAACCAGAATTTGTAAATTATTACGATAAGCACCGAACAGTTCGTTAACACGTGAAACTTTGGGATTTTCTGCTGGCAGAGTTGCCAGACTCTCCTCCGCTGCGAGGATCCCAATCCCTATATGGGAAATCTGCTCTGCCGCCACTTCCATTCCCAAAGCCAAGCTAATGTCCTTGCCAGCACGTTCAGACAACATAGTAAAACGTGTCACCTGCTCTTTCTGCAAGCCACTATCGTTCTCCATCATGTCATGCGTCAAATCACGAAACTCAGCACTTGATTTTCTAATCGCTGCCCCAGTTTTTCCCAATGCGACTAATCCTGCACGCCCGAGCTCCAGCGCTTCTAGTTCCCGCATTACCTTGCTTAACTCCTTTATCAAAACATCCAACGCAACGCGCGACTCCCCCTTGACAGCCGGCAACTTATCGTCCCCTTGATTCAGCTTATTAATAACGGCAGCCATACTTTTTCTGATATTAGCCAATTCGACGAACGCCGCCGCGTTTCCTGACGAAGCCAGCTGCGTTTCCTTGGAAAGGCTTTGCGATAGCACCATTAATTGACTTGAAAGCGCAACATAAGCACTTTTATTTTGCGCCTCAAGATTACTTACGTATGCAGAAAGAACCGTCACAACCAGAAAAATTACCGCAGCTATACCAAGCGCCCTCAATTTTGACTCCGGTAATAGTTGTTTCGATAACATACTGGCTCTTTCTTGGGGAAAATTGCTAAACGCCTATTTGCAGAAACTCTTGCTGCTCAAGCAGACCTTTCACATCCAACTTGCGCCATGGAACACCATGCTCATCTATATATTCAATTTGTTGACTGTCTGATTCATTTTTGCGCCAGCTCTGGGTATCGTGCAGACCCAACACGCGATCAACCAACAGCGCAACATTAAAAGCAAATCTCTCTGCAACCAGCAACACTCTATTGCCAGCCTCTCCTGATGCCTGCGCTGGACCAAATTGACTAATCCCCACACTTTGCTGATAGGCTGCCATGTCCACAACACTGTATAAATTCCCGTGTATATTTGCCATTCCACGAAACCATGGCTTGGTGAATGGGACAATGGTCAAACGTGGTAGAAGCAACACAACACTGATATCTGGCATATCCACCAACCAGTTACTTCCTGCAATTTGCACACCCAAAGTAGTCACTTTGGCCGCAGGCGCATCTTTCCCTTGCAACCGTTCAATCAGGTTTTGCTGAAATTCAAGGAGGTTGAGTCGCTTTGACATGAGTTCCAAGACCTACTTAAACAAGCTCCGCGATTTTTTCCAACAACTCAGCGGGATTTATCGGCTTGACTATGTACTCTTTTGCTCCCTGACGCGCACCCCAAACCTTATCGGTCACCTGATTCTTGGTTGAGCAAATAATTACCGGAATATGCTGGGTATCCGGGTCGTTAGTAATCGCCCGCGTAGCCTGAAAACCATTCATTCCTGGCATCACCACATCCATAATAATCAAATCAGGTTTAATCTCTTTAGCCTGCGCTACACCCTTTTCACCGTCTTCAGCAAACGCAACCTCAAATCCATTCGCACTTAATATCCCCTCGATAACATGGCGTTCTGTAGCCGAATCATCCACCACCAATATTTTTTTAATTGCCATAGGCTGATTCCTGATTCTTCTGAGTATGCTGGATAACGGTTTCAATCAGGCTTTTTTTATTAAATGGCTTAAGTAAATATTGATTCGCACCAACTAGTTTTCCGCGCGCACGATCAAACAAAGTATCCTTGCTCGTCAACATCACTACCGGTGTATTTTTAAACTGATGGTTTTTTTTGATCAATGCGCAAGCCTGAAAACCATCCAGTCTTGGCATCATAATATCAATAAAAATAATATTGGGATGGTTGTCCACCACTTTGGCCAAACCGTCGAATCCATCGACAGCAAGAATTACCTGGCAACCCGCCTGAGACAGAAATATTTCTCCGCTCCGTCTTATTGTATTGCTATCGTCAATAAGTAACACCTTCATACCGGACAATGGCAAACCATCGCTCATTTGTTTCCCTCTTGCTTTGACACTAATGTGCTTATCATATTGATTTGATTTTATCCTCAGTAATGCTAACGTATCTAAGCATGGGTGTCATGACGATTTTAGCGACGCCAAAAATGTGGTGTAAACAAAATCAGCACAGTAAATATCTCCAACCGACCGACCAACATCGCGAAGGTACACACCCAGGTTTGAAAGTCGTTCAATGCCGCATAATTACTGGAAGGACCCACAGCACCCAAACCGGGACCGAAATTGTTGATGCATGCCAAAATCGCCGAAAAGGCTGAAATGAAATCCATGCCACTAATCAACAGAACAAAAACCAGGGTAGCGATAGTCATAAAATATAAAAAGATAAAACCCAACACCGAAAATACGATGTTATTAGTAACGACCCTGCCACCAATTTTCATCGGGTCTACTACAGCAGGATGCAACAATTTTAGGAATTCTCGCCCAGCCTGTTTGAACAAAATCATGGTGCGTATCATTTTGATGCCACCACCCGTGGAACCCGAACTTGCCGCTATACATCCGACGAACAGCATCCACAAGGGTGCAAAAATTGGCCACTGCCCGTAATCTGCACTTGCAAACCCTGAGCTTGCACCAATGGAGACCACATTGAAGGTCGCATGCCGCAGTGCGGTCAGAAACTCAGTATAAACATCGTTCCACCAGAGAAACAAGGCAATGCCAAAACAACTTGCCAATATCAGTCCAAGCGTGGCATGTGCCTCAGTATCATAGCGATAGATACGTAATGATTTGCCATGCCAGGCAAGAAAATGAGATGCGAAATTAATTGCGGCAATCAACATGAAAACGATCATTACAAATTCGATCAGCTCGGAATTGAAATACCCAACGCTCGCATCATGCGTTGAAAATCCACCCAATCCCATAGTAGAGAATGCATGGCACACAGCATCCAGCCAACTCATCCCTGCCCATTTCAAGGCGAATGCACATATGATAGTCATCACTGCATAAACAACCCACAGATTACGTGCCGTATCAGCTATACGAGGAGTCAGACCAGCATTTTTCATCGGTCCGGGCATTTCTGCCTTGAACAGTTGTCGACCGCCAATACCCAGCAAGGGCAAAATCGCTAC
>Ga0316190_10001081_pt1 | contig 19510 bp, 21 predicted proteins | sample Eddworburrow2_MG_FD_204929 | JGI IMG/M metagenome (GOLD analysis project Ga0316190, IMG submission 204929) | Coastal sediment microbial communities from Maine, United States - Eddy worm burrow 2 | ecosystem: Environmental > Aquatic > Marine > Coastal > Sediment | place: USA: Maine | collected... | reverse complement strand
GGGTGGATAAAGCATCGTGTGCCAAAGTGATCGGCCTCAGCATCATGGAGGAATTTGCGCAGCCCCAAGTCATTCATGGCAACCCGGTTGCAAGTGGCGCGTCGGTGGCTATCGCGATCTCACCCCACGACGGAACCGACCCCGAAGAGCTCTTGCGGCGTGCTGATATTGCCATGTGCAAGGGCAAAGGTATCGCCATTGCACTAGACGATTTCGGCACAGGCTATTCGAGTCTCAGTTACATCCAGGACTTTCCGTTCGACAAGGTGAAGATCGACCGGTGCTTTGTGTCGACAATGGATCCCAGTCCTCATTCGGCTGCCGTCGTCCGGTGCATCGTCAATCTGGCATCGTCGCTTGGCATGATCGGCACGGCAGAAGGTGTAGAGATCGAAAGCCAGGAACTGCTGCTCAAGTTCATCGGGTGTCAGACATTGCAGGGTTACAGGTACGCGAAACCTATGCCATTTGCCGACCTTGTGGCGCTTGTGAAACCCGGTTTGTCAGCCTCCACTGAAAAGGTGCGGCAAGCGGGATGATCCCGGCCTGACAAACGGGTCGATCGTTCAAAGTGCTGGAGCATTTTCATCCGATCAGTTGACCCCATCTGGGCGGATGCTGCTCTAGTCATTATCCTTGAGGTTCAACTGCTTCAATACAGCAAAGGGATTTGCCTTCTGCTCGCCTGTTACGGGTTCTCCTGAAGATGTCGCCGGCAATTCAGCACCCGGCTTTCGCGGATACGGATCAAGTTCGAGACCGAGCGCTTCAACAACAAATTCGCCCAGTTCGATATGATGGTCTTCCACGTAACCGATATCGTCTTCGTCAAGAGACACCACGATCTCGCCGGTATCGCTGGCAAGCTTGCTGTCTGTCTCGATAAATATCTGGTCCAGTTGTGCGCGAACAACACTCTCGAATGGATCCAGCGTCACCACGCAAATTTGGGTGATACTGGCAGTTGCATCGCCACGGGCCCGGAAACGGCCCTGTTTCCAGGGTTGAATTTCAATCGTCGCAGAGACCGAGTGTACGGCTTCCACACCAAACCTGAGAGCGATGGCCCGGCATTCGTCAATCGTGGCGCTGATTGCCTCGGTTGCGCCCTCAGGTGCCATCCTGCGAACGTCAAACCGGCGAGAAAACTCCAGATCTGCAGTCATGTCTATCTATCCGTCTCAATTCACGGGAGTCAGGGTTTCAGCTTGCTAAGGTCCAGCTTGCCGGCTCGTATTTGTGCGCGGTCCATCAAACCAACCGCGTCATGCAGCAATCCAGCATACTTGGCAAGCCGCTCGGCATCGTGTGTCCTTGCATCGTCACCTGCAAAAACATTTCTCACCAGTGCCGCCACCAACGACACTGCGCTGTCGGCACGCGCACCGGCATATGCGTTAGCGCGGCCATAATAGACTGTCGCCATTTTCTTGACCCGCTTGCCGACCCCCATATCACCAACGCCCATTTCACGCAGGGACCGGTCCATGTCGCGGAACAACTCATCAATCAACGCCTGGGCAAACACTCTATCGCGGTCATCACCTGCCTGCATATGGTACATCACCGCATCATTGTGCAGAATGATCATGTCGAAGCGTCCGTCAAGGGTATCAGCCACCCCAAGTTCCGAATACAATTCCGATTGCCGTGCCTGTGCCACAATCGCCTCGTAGACGTTTCTGACAGGGGACGGTTTTTGCGTGCGGGAAAGAATGTTTTTCAATATCATGCAGAACCAGCTAAACAGAGTTGGAATTTACAGCCACGTATACCGTGGCTTCAGGATAACCTGCAGCACATAGCGCTGCAATCGGCCAACCGGTTTCTTGCTGGCCACAACAGAAGTGATACGTTACGTGCGAACCTTCAAGCCTAATATCCTACCTGCATCAAATGGTCTGCGCACAGCGTTGCTTTATTCCGGCATGGTGCTGGCTGCTGCCGCATTGACAGGCTGTTCGCGCGGTATTGAAAACCGCGGCTATCAGGCACGCACGCAGGATGTCCAGAAACTACGCCTCGGCATGTCGAAAGATGAGGTCCGCAGTGCTTTGGGTTCTCCGTCGACGACGGCTACCGTGCAATATCAAGGCGACAGCTTTTATTATATTTCGTCGCGGGTCAAAACGAGCGCCTTTCTGGAAAATGAAGAACTGGACAGGCAAATTCTTGCCGTCCGCTTCAGCCAGTTCGGCCAGGTCCAGAGTTTTGGGCAGTACACACTTCAAGATGGAACCGTTGTTGACATGAACTCGCGCGAGACCCCGTCTCGCGGTCGTGAGCTGACGATCCTGCAACAGATGTTCGGCAATCTCGGCAACTTCACGCCAAACGATACCGGCCCTCCAAAGAGTGGTCAGATGGGACAGTAACAGACTGCCCGATCAGCCTTGGACTGGCCGCGATAGCATCGGCAGCAATTAAAAACCCCCGTGCAGTTTTACACCGCACGGGGGTTTTCTTTGGTCTGATTGACTGTCTAGAGGCAAGCATCTTTATCCGACCAGATGTTTCCATCTGGTCGGATAATGCTCTAGTGAGCCAGGATCGCCAACAGCAGCAGAGCCACGATATTGGTAATCTTGATCATCGGGTTGACAGCAGGACCGGCAGTATCCTTGTAAGGATCGCCCACCGTGTCGCCGGTTACAGAGGCTTTGTGAGCTTCTGAGCCTTTTTCATGCTTGACACCATCTTTGTCGACGAAGCCGTCTTCAAAGGACTTTTTGGCGTTGTCCCATGCGCCGCCACCGGCGGTCATGGAAACCGCAACGAACAGGCCGTTGACGATAACACCCAGCAACATGGCGCCCAGTGCAGCAAAGCCCTGGTTCTTGTCGCCGGTGATTCCATACACGAAGTAGAAGCACACGATTGGTGACAGAACAGGCAGCAGCGAAGGAATGATCATTTCCTTGATCGCAGCCCGGGTCAGCATATCAACTGCGCGGCCATAATCAGGCTTTTCAGTGCCCTTCATAATGCCCGGCTTTTCCTTGAACTGCCGGCGAACCTCTTCAACCACAGCACCAGCAGCGCGACCAACGGCCGTCATGGCGATACCGCCAAACAGATATGGCAGAAGGCCACCAAACAACAGGCCGACCACCACGTAGGGGTTGGACAGCGAGAAGTCGACATTGACGCCTTCAAAGAAGCTGCCTGGCGTTGCGTTTGCTGCGAAGAACTTGAGGTCTTCGGTGTAAGCGGCAAACAGCACCAGTGCACCGAGACCAGCCGATCCAATGGCATAGCCCTTGGTAACAGCCTTGGTGGTGTTCCCTACAGCATCGAGAGCATCTGTTGTGTGACGCACTTCAGCCGGCAGATCAGCCATTTCAGCAATGCCACCGGCATTGTCTGTAACGGGTCCGAAGGCATCAAGTGCCACAACCACACCCGCAACTGCCAGCATGGCAGTTACCGCGATGGCGATGCCGAACAGGCCGGCCAATGCAAACGTGGAAATGATACCGCCAATGATGATCAGCGCAGGAATGGCGGTTGCCTCAAGTGAAATTGCCAGTCCCTGGATAACATTGGTACCGTGGCCGGAGACCGATGCCTGTGCGATTGAACGCACCGGGCGATATTCGGTGCCGGTGTAGTATTCGGTTACCCAGATGATCAGGCCGGTTATCACAAGACCGATAAAGCCGCACCAGAACAGGTCGGACCCGGTGAAGGTCGTGCCACCTGACGTGGTGAAGACAGTGTCTGCACCCAACCAGACCCACACGATGCCGGCCATGGCAATAGCCGACAGGACCGAAGTGGCAATAAAGCCCTTGTAAAGCGCGCCCATGATGGAGTTGTTGGCGCCCAGTTTCACAAAGAAAGTACCGATGATGGAGGTAACCACACATGATGCCCCGATCAGCATCGGGAACAACATCAGGTTGATCGCTGCATCGCCTGTAAAGAAGATCGATGCCAGAACCATGGTGGCAACAATAGTCACCGCATAGGTTTCGAACAAGTCAGCCGCCATGCCGGCACAGTCGCCAACATTATCGCCCACATTGTCGGCAATGGTGGCCGGATTGCGCGGATCATCTTCAGGGATGCCTGCTTCAACCTTGCCAACCAGGTCACCACCGACATCTGCACCCTTGGTGAAGATACCGCCGCCGAGACGGGCAAAGATGGAAATCAGGGAAGCGCCGAAGCCGAGTGCAACCAGTGCATCAATGACAACGCGATCCGTCGGCGCATGGCCCATGGGTCCGGTCAGGATCCAGAAGTAGACAGCGACGCCCAACAAGGCGAGACCGGCTACGAGCATCCCGGTAATTGCACCGGACTTGAATGCGATTTCCAGTCCCCCGGCCAGACTTTTGGAAGCGGCCTGGGCGGTTCTGACGTTTGCGCGGACTGATACGTGCATGCCGATGAAACCTGCAGCACCTGATAAAACGGCACCGATCAGGAAGCCAACAGCGGCAGTGGCCCCAAGCAGCAGAAATGCTATAACGAACACCACCGCACCAACGATCGCGATGGTTGTGTATTGACGAGTGAGATAAGCCGTTGCGCCTTCACGAATGGCGCCGGCAATTTCCTGCATGCGAGCATTGCCTGCGTCGGCAGCCATAACGGACTTGGTAGCCCAGATGGCGTAGACGATAGACAGGATACCGCAGCCTATAATAAGCCAGAGTGTCGAACTCATGGGTGAAATCCTTGCTGTTTATGTGACTAAGATCCGAAACTCTGGAGAGTATACGCCCGGTTGTGTCAGCATGCACAATTCCGAGACGGCCCCTGCTCATTTCAATGGAGAATCCCCTCGAATACCCTTTTGCCCGGATCAACCGGAGCGGAACATATTAAAACTCTGTTAAATAGGCAACCGCTTTGGCCAGTTGTATCAACACTACTAACGGATATGTCAAATTGGGCTCAGAACTGCCGTTTCGGGCGTCGCCAATCGTAAATTGACCGCGTCATCGTCGGCTTGCGGAACGAGTCAACACGCCGTTCGTCGCAAAAACGCCCAAAACGCATCTCAAATCAAGCTTGTCTTGCAGCTGGCTTCGGGTTTTCAAGGTCCGCGATTACCGAGCCGGGCGCACCCGCGAGATGCCCAACGGAGTTGATTCACCGGCACACCACCCCCGCCGGGATCGACGGCAGGCTACCCAGCTTTGGTGCGCCGCGTATTCAGGCTGAGCCACGCCAGTGCGAGCAGGCATAGTCCGACCATTGGAAACAGCGCCATATTGACTGCATTCCAGCCGATGGCATCCAGCAGCTTGCCCGACGTCAGTGACGCCGTTGCCACGGTTGCAAAGACACAAAAATCGTTGACCGCCTGAACCTTGTTCTTCTCACTTGGACGATAACATTCAGTCACCATGGCCGTTCCACCGACATAGCCAAAGTTCCAGCCGATGCCGAGCAGAACCAGACCAACAGCAAAATTGCCGAAGCTGATGCCGGTTAACCCGGCAATACCTGCCATACTCAACAGTACCATGCCTGCTGCCAGCACCCGCTCAACGCCAAATCGTGTAATCAGCCTGCCGGTAAAAAAGCTTGGAACGAACATAGCAAGCGCATGCCACTGGATGACCCACGCACTCTGGTCGACCGTGAAACCACATGCAACCATTGCGATCGGTGTAGCCGTCATCACCAGGTTCATCATCCCGTACGCCATCATGCCGGACAAGATTGCCACGATCAGCCGGGGCTGGCGCAGTATCTGGGCCAATGGGCGCGCATCAGTCTGGCTCAGGTCCTCGCGTTTATGCGGAATATTGACAAAACTGATGATGCCCATGGCGACGATGGACAATGCTGCAACGGCAGCGAAGTTGCCGGCAAACATGACGGGTTCGAAATACGACCGGCTGACTATCACAATCATCGGCCCGAACACCGCCGCAGCTATGCCACCCAACATAACCCAGGAGATTGCCTTCGGCTTGAACAATGCCGAGGCAGTATCGGCCGCTGCAAACCGATAGTAACCGGCGAAAGCCTGATAGCCGCCCTGCAAAAACGTACCGAACGCGAACAGCCAGAACTGCCGCGCAAATATCGCATAAACGCAGACAAGAGCGCCGATACAACCAAACATCGCCCCGGTCAGAAATCCGGCCTTTCGCCCTACGCGGCGCATGAACAAGGAGGCAGGAACAGTGGCCAGTGCCGTTCCGATCACAAAAGTGGACACCGGCAGCGTAGCCAGACTCAATGACGGGGCCAACTGTGTCCCAACGAGGCCTGCGGTAATAGCTATATTGATGGCACCCATACCATAAAACGCCTGGGCAAGCGCCAGCACCAGTGCATTGCGCCGGGCAGCCCTGTCATCAACATGGGAAACATCATCAGAAACAGTTGTCGTCATGGCGCGCACACTGCTGCACAAATCCCGGTGGCGCAAGCTATCGTGATTGCAACTCTCATATGCGAAATGGCCAATGGCCTTGTTGGCGGCGCAAATTCAGCGCACAATTGAGTCCCCAACCAAGGTCAATACCAAAAAAGAACCAAACGGGAGGACATGAAACATGCAGGTTCAAGCCATACTCAACGCCAAGGGAACCGCCGTAACAACCGTTTCACCAAATGCAAGTGTGCGTGATCTGGCAACTTTGTTGCGCGAAAAACGGATTGGTGCCGTTGTGGTGAGTACTGACGGATCATCAATTGACGGCATCGTCTCCGAACGCGATATCGTTCGGCAACTGACAGATTTCGGACCCAAATTCCTGTCCGTCAAGGTTCATAAAATCATGACAAAGGACGTGCTGACCTGTTCTCCAAACGACACAGTGGACACTTGCATGGAGTTCATGACCGGCAGACGCATCCGCCACCTGCCGGTTGCCATCGACGGCAAACTGACCGGCCTGGTGTCGATTGGCGACATTGTAAAGGCCAAGATGGATGAAATCCGGGTCGAAGCAGAATCGCTGAAGCAATATATCGCGTCCGGTTGAACCGCAAACGCATAGGCGCACGAGCGCGGAGCTCGCTACTCGATATCCCGCGTGTTTCAGGAGATTTCGCCAAACGGGCAAGCGTTCCGGCGCTGCGCAGCCGGTTTCAGATCAAGCTCGACCCATCACCTGCCTGGAGTGAATACCCAAGCGGATCGCAGGTCATTTTATCTTGCGAGCCAGGAACCAGCTTACCGAAACGGGCGCCAGCACCATCACGATAATGCCGGGAACCAAAAGCGGTGCTATGACCTCGGTCTCATGTCCGAATGACAGGACGGTAATTGCGACAACTCCGTACATCACAGCCATCACCATCGGATACATGGCAACGGCCATCCAGCCACGTGTCGAGAAATCCGGAAAACGCATAACGACATCTCCTTGTGCTACTGGGAGCTAAACGCATCAGCAGTGTCATGGTTCCGGAACTGGAACTGGAACCGGCTGGTTGATGTGCCCTTTGCATTTTTCAAGGGAGGGCCGAGGTTCTCGTTGCGAACCAGGGAGCTCTGCATTGGAGAGTTCACAGAACCACCTGTCGTGTGGACGCTGTCATCGGGCCGTGGTGAAAATCACACGCGCAAATTCGGGCCATGTGCTGCCCCTGTCATGTCTCTCCAGCATCCCCAACGCGATAAATCGCGTAAACTGCGTGTGGAATGGAACTGAACGCCAGCTGGATGGTTGATGAGCCGACAGTGCTTAACGATCAGAAGGAGATTCAAGACATGACGGACTTGTCCCACGCAAAAATTGACATCATGGCAACGCACGGCTTCGAACAGTCGGAACTCATGGCGCCACTCAATGAACTGGAAAAAGCCGGCGCGCAGGTTGATGTGGCAACGCTGGACGGAAACGCCATAAAGGGTTGGATTGAGCAAGACTGGGGCGACACAGTAAACGGGGATCTGAAGATCGAAGATATTGTTGTTGATGACTATATCTGTCTGGTTTTACCGGGTGGCCAGATGAACCCCGATGTATTGCGCGCAGACAAGACAACGGTACAAAAGGTGCTTTAGTTTGTTGCCAACGACAAGATCGTGGCAGCTATCTGTCATGCACCGTGGTTGCTGATTGAAGCCGATGTGGTGAAGGATCGCGAAATGACCTCCTACCACTCGATCAGAACCGACCTGAAGAACGCAGGTGCCAGGGTGGTTGACCAGGAAGTGGCAATATCAAATGGTATCATCACCAGTCGCAGCCCCGAAGACCTTGAAGCGTTTGTCGGGAAAATCAAGGAAGATATCCGCGAAGGTGAGCACAATCGTGATGCCGCCTAGGGGTCTGCAGCTACAACTGTAAGCGCTTTACATTTCCTCGGGACGACGTTTCCTGGCCATGGCATCCAGGCTGGCATTGATAAAACCTGGTTCGTTGCCGGCAAAGAATGCCTTGGCTACTTCGACATATTCGGAAATCGTCACTTTGGGCGGAACGTCGTCCCGGAACATCAACTCGAACCCACCGGCCCGCAAAATTGCGCGCGACGTCGCCTCGAGCCTGGCCAGCGTCCACCCCGCGCCAAGACATTCGTTCACCTTTTTGTCGATCAGCAACTGGTCACTGACCACGCCTTCAACGATGGCTTTGAGAAAGCCGAAGTCAGCCTCGCCACACTGGCCGTCATCAAATTGCACGCCTATTCTGCCGGACCCGTAATCAGCCAGAACATCGGACAGCGATACGCCGCCGATATCCATCTGATACAAGGCCTGCACGGCACCCAGACGCGAGGCAGACCGCGCAACTCCACTGCCCGACCTGGTTCTCTTGTCGGATGATTTGTCTGAAGTGCCTTTTGCATCAGTCATCACGAGATTCCTGCTCAAGCCTGAACTGCATCATCGCAAGGCAGGCTTCTGCAGCCCCTGCCCCCTTGTTCATGTCTGCTACGCTAGCCCGTGCCAGTGCCTGCTGTTCATTTTCGACAGTCAGGATGCCGTTGCCGATACAGGCACCATCAATGGTCAGGTTCATCAGACCGCGTGCACTTTCACCGGAGACGATTTCATAATGCGTGGTCTCCCCGCGAATGACGCATCCGAGAGCGACAAATCCGTCGTAATCGCCAAACTCATAGGCAATGGAGACGGTGCCTGGTATTTCCAGCGCTCCGGGCACACTGGTGACCTCTACCTCACATCCCGCAGTCGCAAGACGTGCTTTCGCACCTTCAAGCAACTGGGACGCGATATGTTCGTAATAGGGCGCCTGCACGATCAGCACGCGAAATTTATCAGCCGATGATGCGGTAGAAATTGAAGGAATTTTTATCATGTGTTGACGCTTTCATAGAGCCGCGCCACATAGCGGGCCAACATGTCTATTTCCAGATTCACCTTGTCGCCAACCCGGGCATTGCCCCAGCAGGTAACAGACAAGGTATGTGGTATCAGGTTGACACCAAAGTTCACCCCGTCGACTTCATTAACGGTCAATGACGTTCCGTCAAGGCAGACGGACCCTTTGGGGGCGATGAATCTTGCGAGTTCCTTTGGTGACCGAAACACGAAACGCCGGCTGTCACCTTCATCCTGCATCTCCACAATTTCCGCGACTCCATCAACATGACCGGACACGATATGCCCGCCAAGTTCATCGCCGGCCTTCAGGGCTCGCTCCAGATTGATCCGGGTGCCAGCAACCCAGCCACCCAGGCTGGTCTTTGACAGGCTTTCAGCAGATACATCCACGGTAAACCGACTGCCATTGCCGGGCGCTGCCACGACAGAAGTGACGGTCAGGCAACATCCCGAGCAACAGATGGACGCTCCAAGTTTTATATCTGCCGCTGCATAGCCGCTCAATATGGCAAACTGCGTGTCGCCACGGCGCTCGATGCCCTCGATCGTGCCAATGTCTGTGATGATACCGGTAAACATGGCACCCGTTTAGCGCACCCGAACGTATTTGGCGAGCCAATCCACACCCAATGGTTCACTTTCTCCGCGCTGTTTGAAACGCGCAGACGCCCTGATGGTGTCCAGCGGCAGGCCGGCCATTGCGGCAAGCCCCTGCGGCCCTATTTTCCGGGGAGCCTGCAACAACACTGCCTCATCAACAAGGTCGGCCTCCAGCAAGGCTCTTGCCATATGCGCGCCACCTTCGGCCAACACGTGCGAAATGCCCTTTTCGGCCAGCTTGGAAAGCATGTCGTCGAGCTTCACTTTGCCGTCGTCAGTCGCCGCACACTCAATCACCTGAACCCCCCTGGCTTGCAAAGCGGCCTTGATCTCCGGATCTGCCGCCGGCGTCGTCATGATCCACACCGGCACATAACCGGCAGTCTCGACCAGTCTGCTGGTCAGCGGTATCGACAGTCTACTGTCAGAAACAATGCGAACAGGTGACCGGTCCGCCATGCCCGGCAAACGGCATGTCAGGTCCGGGTCGTCTGCCAGCACTGTGCTGACACCCACGAGGATCGCGTCTGCCTCAGCGCGCAGCAAATGCACCCGGTTGCGCGCAATTTCACCGGTAATTGCGGTTGGCTCACCGGGCTTTGCGGTGATCTTTCCATCGGCCGAAACGGCAAGTTTCAGAGTCACATAGGCACGTTTGTCCATGTGCCGTTTGAGGAAAGCGCGCAATTCCCGGCCCGCCTGCTTCGCCAGCACACCCCGGGTGACTTCAAGTCCGGCATCCAGCAGCAATTTGTGCCCGCCGCCTGACACCCTGGGATCGGGATCATCAAGTGCGGTTACCACCCGCACTATACCTGCATCAATCAACGCTCTGGCACATGGCGGTGTGCGTCCTTGATGGCAACATGGTTCCAGGCTCACAAATGCCGTGGCACCGTGCGCAGCGTCACCGGCCATGTTCAGTGCCTGTGTTTCTGCATGAGGCCGGCCGCCTCGTGCGGTTGATGCGACCGCAACAATTTTTCCATCGCTGACGATGACACAGCCGACAGACGGGTTTTCGTCTGTCGAACCCCGCAGGCGTCTGCCGGCAGCAATGGCACGGCGCATGTAGATTTCGTCGTTCATAACCTGGTCGCGTCAATCAGGGGCATCATCGCCGGCGCCGGTGTCGGCACTGCCGCCGCCGTCCGCGGGCACAACTTCATCCTCCGACGACAGTTCACCCAGCAATGCCTCGAAGTCACGTGCTTCGCGGAAGTTCCTGTAAACGGACGCAAAGCGCACATAGGCGACATCATCGAGGACCCGCAAGCCTTCCATGACATGTTCACCAATCAGGTCGCTGGTAATCTCGGTCTCGCCAAGGCTTTCCAATTGCCGGACAATGGACGACATCATGCGCTCAAGACGTTCCTGATCAACAGGCCGCTTGCGGACTGCAATCGCGACCGAACGCGCCAGCTTGTCCCTGTCAAACGGCACCCGTTTGCCGGATTTTTTCAGCACGATAAGTTCGCGCAACTGAACCCGTTCAAAGGTGGTGAACCGGCCTCCGCAATCCGGACAATGGCGCCTGCGCCGGATCGCGGCACCATCTTCGGATGGCCGGGAGTCCTTCACCTGGGAATCGTGGCTGCTACAGTAGGGACACCGCATGAGCAGTCAGCCCCTCCTTTGAATGATGGTTAGACTCAAGTGCTTCCAGTCAGGAATAGATCGGAAAACGGTCGGTTAATGCAACCACCTTGTCCTTGACGGCTGATTCTACTGCAGAATTTCCATCTTCGCCGTTGGCCGAGAGACCATCAAGCACTTCGATGATCAACTTTCCGATTTCCTGGAACTCAGCAATACCAAAACCGCGGGTAGTGCCAGCCGGGGACCCGAGCCGGACACCCGAGGTAATCATTGGCTTTTCAGGATCAAACGGGATGCCGTTCTTGTTGCAGGTGATATTGGCACGGCCAAGCGCGGCTTCGGCTGCCTTGCCGGTAAGCGACTTGGGGCGCAGATCCACCAGCATGACATGCGTGTCCGTGCCGCCGGACACAAGATCAAGTCCGCCTTCCAGCATCGCCTCGGCCAGTGCATTCGCATTTGCAACAACCGCCGCCGCATAGTCCTTGAAATCAGGACGCAGCGCTTCACCGAACGCCACGGCCTTGGCTGCGATGACATGCATCAGCGGGCCACCTTGCAGGCCGGGGAAAACGGCGGAATTGAATTTTTTACCCAAGGCCGCGTCGCTGGACAGGATCATGCCGCCACGTGGACCGCGCAGGGTTTTATGAGTCGTGGTAGTGGCCACGTGCGCATGCTCCAGCGGGTTGGGATGCACCCCGCCGGCAACCAGCCCGGCAAAATGAGCCATATCGACCATGAACCAGGCACCAACCTTGTCCGCAATTTCGCGGAACCGTTTGAAGTCGATGAAGCGCGGATAGGCCGAGCCACCTGCAATGATCAGTTTCGGCTTATGCTCAAGCGCAAGTTTTTCGACCTCGTCATAGTCAATCTGATGGGTCACCGGATCGACCTTGTAAGGGACCGGATTGAACCACTTGCCGGACTGATTGACCGGCGAACCGTGAGTCAAATGACCACCACAGGCAAGATCAAGCCCCATATAGGTGTCACCAGGTTGCAGTAGCGCGAAAAACACCGCCTGATTGGCATTTGCACCCGAATGGGGTTGAACATTGGCATATTCGCAGTTGAACAACTGGCAGGCCCGCTTGATGGCCAGCTCTTCAGCAATGTCGACATACTCGCAGCCGCCGTAATATCGTCTGCCCGGATAACCTTCGGCATATTTGTTGGTCAGCACTGAACCTTGCGCTTCCAGCACGGCACGCGACACGATATTTTCCGATGCAATCAGCTCAATTTCATGCTGCTGACGGGTTAATTCCTGCGAAATGGCCGCTGCGACCTCGGCATCCGAGCCCTCCAGTGTGCCGGAAAAAAAATCCGGAAAAATGCCGGATTGAGCGGAATCTGGTTGAGCGGTCATGTTCGGAGCTTCCCTCTGCACTGAATTCGGGTAACACAAGACGACCGGTATGGCAGAGAATCACCCGACACTGCAATGCGTCATCCCCACCAAGCGGCAATGCGTCGCTGAGCCAGAGAAATCCTGCATTCGATAAATGAATAGGTGGTGTTAGCCGGCGCTGCCTTCAGGGGTGCCTATCGGTTGACCCGTAATGAATCCGGTGCCGTCAAGGTCGTAAATGTCATCCCGGAACCGCACCATGCCATCTGGGCCGGCCCAAGCGGTAAGATACACCCAGTGAACCGCAACCTTGCCTCGCACAGCAACGTCAATGCGATCTTCAGATTGCGCAACAGACTTTATCTGCCGGAGGTTCCAGCCGTCCTGATTGTCCAACACCCATGATGTCAACTGGTGAACATCTTCGACCCGCACGCAGCCCGAACTGAAGTAGCGTTGGTCTTGCTGAAACAGCGTCTTGCTCGGCGTGTCATGCATGTAGACCGCGAACTTGTTCTTGAAGTTGATCTTGACCGATGCCATGGCATTTTCACCACCAGGTTCCTGGCGGAAATGATATCTGTCGGCAATCTCTTCTGCCGGTGCGTTCCAGTTAATGGAACCAGGACTGACTTCCGGGCCGCGATAGCCGTCAAATACCCTGATCCGCATCTGTCTCAGGATGGCCTTTGACTTGCGCACCTTGGGCACAATATCCTTGATGACGATCGACTTGGGTGAATGCCAATAGGGATTGAAGTTGATCTCGCTAATTTCACTGGTCACAATGGGTGACGGACGCTCTGGCTTGCCGACAATGACCGCATGGCTGGAAACCACGCGATCGCGTTCGACAGCCTCCAGCTTTGCCGCCGGAATGTTTACCAGTACATATTTGTTCCCCAGTTCCCTGGTGTATTCCGGCATACGGATCAAATTCGCCCGCATGGTGTCCAGCCGGGCCTTCGCAGGAACTGACATCGCAGCAGCAGTAGCCTTGTCGACACTACCGGTGGCCGGCAGTCCGTGATTGTGCTGAAATCCGACCACTGCCTGTGCGACAACAGCGTCATAAGTGTCACCACTGGCTGCTGTTCGCGCCAAATACCCCTCAATAGCCAGTCGACGCCGCACGGCAACAACTGCCCTGCCCTTGCCACCGGGTTTAAGCGATCTGGAAGTCGAAATCCGGCCCCAACCGCCGCTGCGCGCGATTTTCTCGTAGAATTCAATCGCCGATTTCATTGCATGTGCGCTGCGGACACCCAGCATCGGGAAAACGGTCCCGTCAGCATCGTATATCCGGGTGCGCGATGACAGTTCGTCGACCTCATTCGTGCGCAGCGATGGGGATCGAAACCAGTTGTGCATTGAATTCAGCGTTGTCGCAGCCCGGTCGGCGGTAGAATCGATGGCGGTACTTGCCGGCTGCTTGGAACGGATGCGAGGTGTGTAAGTGCGTTCCACGGACTCAGCAGCGGCATCTTCGGCCGGCACACCACCAAGCGAAGATGCCATTGCAATCATGGCAACCAGTGAAAATCTTGCAATCACAGCCAACATCCAAATCTTCCCGATCAACGAATAAACTACCTTGTGCATACAGCATTCGCGGATTTCTGGATAGTGAATGTCTGCTAAATCCGGCTGCAATGGGGCAATCAAGTTCCACTATCACACTGCACAATAACAAACCCGCGAAAAGCATGGGCTTTTCGCGGGTTCACAATACCAAGAGGCACCTGCAAAACCCACTGACAAGGGTTTTCATGCGCGCTACCGACTGCATGGCCGTGAAATAACTCAGGCCCTGGCAAGTCCATCAACGATAAATCTTATTATTTTCAGCATGTTGGAGCAACATGGCTATGACATGAAGACATGTTGCTCCGGTGCATGGTCACACTTGTTGTTCAGAGACGATACAGGATCTGATCAGTCCAGAACCGCTCAAGACGACCCAGCGCCTTGTTCAGGCGATCAAATTCATCAACATCAATGTCGGCAACTTCGCGCAATGACAGCAATTGGCGATTGTAAAGCGTGTCAATCTGTTCGCGGATCTTCTGGCCGCGGTCGGTCAGCGAGATTCGCACTGACCGTTTGTCGGCACTGGAGCGCTCGTGGCTGACATAGCCCTGCTCAACCAGCTTTTTCAGGTTATAGGAGACGTTTGAACCCTGGTAATAACCGCGGGTTTTCAACTCGCCGGCAGTCAATTCGCTATCGCCGATATTGAACAGCAACAGTGCCTGAACAGAGTTGACGTCCTGTTCACCGTTGCGTTCAAACTCATCCTTGATCACGTCCAGCAAGCGACGGTGAAGCCGCTCGATCAGTGTCAGTGATTCAAGATACCGGTTCTTGATCTTGGTTTTATCCTGATCCGCATCTTCGCGGACCGCCATTGCGGTTGTCTGGTTCATGTTCAATACCTGCCCGTTTTTGTTTAAAAGTTCGTCGTTTTCTGGTGGCAGGTTTTTCCCTGCCTTGACGATGACTCTACGGTCGGTTTTTTAAGAACAACACAATGAGATAGGTAAATCAGGAGCTAATTTAGCTCAAACTTGATCCATCTGACGTCACAGTTAGCAAACCCTTGCAGGTCTGGTTTTTGGCTATTTTCTGCCTTCCAGATACTTGATTATACCGGAAAAGTCGGTTTCTGCCCCGCCTGCTTCCATAAACTCTTTGTAAAGGTCAAATGCACGCGCGCCCATTGGCGTATAGGTGTTCGAACTCTGTGCAGCGCCTTTGGCGAGATCCAGATCCTTGAACATCATGGCCGCCGCAAAGCCAGGTTGGTAGTCTCGATTGGCCGGTGACGTTGGCACCGGGCCGGGCACCGGGCAATAAGTAGTCATCGACCAGCATTGGCCGGATGCAGTGGATGAAATATCAAAAAACCGCTGTGCATCCAGTCCCAGGCGCTCTGCCATAAGAAATGCCTCGCAGGTGCCGATCATCGAGATGGCAAGCAGCATGTTGTTACAGACCTTTGCGGCCTGACCATTTCCGGCCCCACCAGCATGGATGACGTTCTTGCCCATGATGTCCAGAAACGGCCGTGCACCTGAAAAAGCATCATCGCTGCCGCCGCACATGAAGGTGAGCGTGCCGGCGGCGGCTCCCGTCGTGCCACCAGACACCGGTGCATCAATCATATGATGGCCCGCTGATTGAGCCAGGGCGATTACATCTCGCGCTGTCTCGACGTCGATCGTCGAACTGTCAATCATCAAGGTGCCCTGCCTGCACAGCGAGATCAAACCGCCGTCGCCACTGTAGACGTCTCTCACATGTTTGCCGGCGGGCAGCATGGTCACCACAACATTTGCCTCTGACGCAGCTGCGGCAATGCTGTCGGCAGCCGTACCGCCAGCCGTCACAAACCGGGCAAGACTTTCGGCAGAAAGATCAAATCCCCGCACATCGTGGCCTGCCTTGACCAGATTGTCCGCCATCGGGCCACCCATATTGCCCAGACCAATAAAACCAATGCTTGCCATGAAAACTGCCTCTCTGCAATAAACCGAATTAGTGATCCGGTAACATCGCAAGTACCGGCTGTGACATGCAAGAGCCAACACGGACCGGCACACCTCAAAACGGTGCACATGCGGGCGGCAACGCTCTTGTGCAATCGACAGGCAGCCTTATAAGACGTCGACCAACTCGAACTTTACCGGACTTGAAATGACCGCACGTTGCTATAGTTTTTCCCATGCCGTTGTACGCAAACCAAGTGCCAGCATTGTTGATGGACTGCGCGCCGTCGATAGCGGTGCACCGGACCTGTTGCGCTTCCGGAAAAACCATGCGGAGTATATCTCGCTGCTGGAATCCACCGGAGCTGTTGTCACCGTGCTTGAACCACTTGACGACTACCCGGACTCGGTCTTCGTGGAAGACGCCGCGCTCTGCCTGCCGGAGGTTGCCATTGCGATGCGTCCGGGCGCGCCCTCCCGTTTGGGAGAAGCCGCTTTGATGGTGCCGGTGCTGTCGAAATTCTATGGCGAGGTCGTTTCGATCAGAGGACCGGGATTTGTCGACGGGGGTGATATTCTGGTAACCGAGCGGGAAATACTTGTCGGGAGATCTGCGCGTACCGATGCAGCGGGCATTGCGGAACTGACGCAACTGACCTCTCGATGGAATTATTCCCTGCGGGAAGTCGTCACCCCGGCAGGCGTCCTGCATTTCAAGACCGACTGTTCATTGCTGGACGAGGAAACAGTGCTGGCCACCAGGCGACTGTCGGACACGGGCTGTTTCAAAGGCTACAAAGTCATCCATACGGCACCCGGTGAAGAAGCATCAGCAAACGCCATCCGCTTCAATGACCTTGTCCTGATGCCGTCCGGGTTTCCGCACACTGCCGAAAAACTTGTCGCTGCGGGATATGGTGTGCGCGAGGTGGACAATACCGAAGCTGCAAAGCTCGACGGCGGGATGTCGTGCCTTTCGCTGCGGTTTACGCCCACTCCTTAGATCAGGTTCAAAGATTCACCGGCACAACTTGTACCGGATGATTCAGACCGGCAGCTCTTCAGGCAGCGGCTCAAAGTAAGCATTTATCTCGCCATTCCTGACCGCTCTGAGAGTGGCGGGCTTCCAGCGTGGCGCCATATCCTTGTCGATGACGACTGCCCGGGTGCCTTCAGAAAAATCATGCCCGGTGAAAATCCGACTGACGATCCGGTATTCCAGCCTCATGCAGGCATTGAAGTCCAGTGTCAGCCCGTCTCGCAACTGCCGGTGGCATATCTTCAGACTGGTTGGAGACTTTTGCGCCACGATACCGGCCTGTTTCTGCGCCCAGTCTGTCGGATCCGACTTCAGGCTTTCCAGCACGTTTTCTGCCGAGTTCTGCAGGAAATGCCGATCGATCGCCCCGCGGTGACGACCGAACGTCTCCGGATCAATCGAAGCGGAATATTGTTGAATTGCTTCATCCACATTCGCAAACGTCATCAGAGCCCGTTTCAGATCCGGCAGCCGTTGTCTTGGGACAAAATGCGTGCCGACACCCGCATACAGCGTATCACCTGCCTTCAACCGGGCGCCGGTGAGGCCCATATACATGCCGGTTTCACCCGGGCAGCGAGGCAGGAAGTAAGTACCGCCCACGTCGGGAAACAGGCCGATACCGGTCTCGGGCATCGCGAAAGTGGTAGCCTCCGTGACAATCCGATGCGAGCCATGCACGGATACGCCCACACCGCCACCCATCACAATGCCGTCCAGCAAGGCGATGTAGGGTTTGGGATAATGCTTGATATAGGTGTTGAGCAGGTATTCCTCGCGATAGAAATCAAGAAACTGCGGGTCCATCGCCAGACCCCAGTCATACAACTGGCGAATGTCGCCACCGGCACAGAAAGCCTTGTCGCCGGCACCTTCAATGAGGATGCGCTTGACCCGATCATCGGTCTCCCAGGCCCGCAACTGAACATGCAGAGCGCGCACCATGCCGACAGTCAATGCGTTCAGTGCCCGCTCGCGGTTGAGCGTCACTACCCCGACCTTGCCGTGCAGGGAAAACAGGATTTCATTTGAGGTCGTCATCACTGATCACAAACCATTCTCTACAAATCTACTGACGCAGCATGTCGCGTGAAATGATCAGTCGCATGATTTCATTGGTGCCTTCAAGAATTTGATGCACACGCAGGTCGCGCAAGTACCGCTCAACCGGGTAGTCCTGCAAATACCCGTATCCGCCAAACATCTGCAGTGCGTCATTGACCACCTGGAAGCCTGTATCAGTTGCCTTGCGTTTCGCCATGGCTGCAAATCGGGTGGCCTGCGGGTGTTTGTCATTCACCTTCTGGGCAGCGGCGTAAAGCAGAATTCGGGCGGATTCGAGTTCTGTCTGCATGTCAGCCAGCCGGAACTGCAACGCCTGGAACTCACAGATCGCCTTGCCGAAGGCTTTTCTGGTCTTCATATAATCGATTGCGTAATCAATGCAGGCCTGCGCGCCGCCAATGGAACAGGCTGCAATATTCAGTCTGCCGCCATCCAGGCCCGCCATGGCAATCCGAAAACCATTGCCCTCGCCGCCAATCAGGTTTTCTGCCGGAACCCGGCAGTTGTCGAAGTTCACCTGAGCGGTGGGTTGTGAATGCCAGCCCAGCTTTTTCTCGTTCGCGCCAAAACTAAGCCCCGGGGTACCGTCCTCTATCATGATGCAGGAGATACCATTCGGTGTATCATCGCCCGTGCGCACCATCGTCAGGTACAGGTCATTGGCCCCTGCCCCGGAGATAAACGCCTTGGATCCATTCAGGACATAGTGGTCGCCGTCCTGCACAGCCCTGGTGCGCAGCGCGGCCGCATCCGAGCCGGATCCCGGTTCGGTCAGGCAGTAGCTGGCAATCTTGTTCATTGCCGTCATGTCCGGCAGAAACTTCTCGCGCTGTTGTTGGGTCCCGTAACTGTCGATCATCCAGGCTGCCATATTGTGAATGGAGATAAACGCAGCTGTTGAAGGACATGCCTTGGAAAGCTCTTCGAAGATCAGTACGGAATCGAGACGCGACAGGTTTGCCCCGCCAACATCTTCCTTTACGTACAACCCGCCAAACCCCAGGGCGGCAGTCTGTACAATGGTGTCGCGCGGAAAGATAAGTTCCGCATCCCACCTGGCCGCATGCGGCGCCATTTCATCTGCAGCA
>Ga0316190_10001080_pt1 | contig 19513 bp, 18 predicted proteins | sample Eddworburrow2_MG_FD_204929 | JGI IMG/M metagenome (GOLD analysis project Ga0316190, IMG submission 204929) | Coastal sediment microbial communities from Maine, United States - Eddy worm burrow 2 | ecosystem: Environmental > Aquatic > Marine > Coastal > Sediment | place: USA: Maine | collected... | reverse complement strand
GCCTCGTTCCGGCTCCTCCGGCCAGGATTATTCCTTTCATATTATTTATTTAGTAAGTTTTTGAAATAGGCGATGGTCAGATCCAGTCCGCTTTCCAGATTTACAACCGGCGACCACCCATCCAGGATTTCTCTGGCCAGGCTGATATCAGGCTGGCGCTGGACGGGATCATCCTGTGGCAATGGAAGGAAAGTGATCTTTGACCGGGATCCGGTCATTTTAAGGATAAGCTCGGCCAGTTCCAGAATGGTAAATTCGACCGGATTGCCCAGGTTGACCGGTCCGGTAATATCATCACCGGTATTCATCATTCGAATCATGCCTTCCAGCAAATCATCCACATACTGGAAGCTCCTGCTCTGCGTTCCATCTCCATAAATGGTAATCTCTTCGTTTTTCAATGCCTGAACAATGAAGTTTGACACCACCCTGCCATCGTCGGGATGCATTTTCGGGCCATAGGTATTGAAGATCCTTATGATTTTAATCTTCACTTTGTTCTGTTGGTGGTAATCGGAAAAGAGGGTCTCGGCACAGCGCTTCCCTTCATCGTAACATGAGCGTATGCCAATGGGATTCACATTTCCCCAGTAAGATTCTGGTTGGGGATGGATGGAGGGATCGCCATAGACTTCACTGGTGGAGGCCTGCAACACCTTCGATTTGATCCTTTTGGCCAGTCCCAGCATGTTGATGGCCCCCATGACCGAAGTTTTCACGGTCTTAATGGGATTATACTGATAATGAACAGGAGAGGCGGGGCAGGCCAGGTTGTAAATCTCATCTACTTCCACATAAAATGGAGCGGTCACATCGTGCCTGATCAGTTCGAAATAGGGATTTCCCAATAAGTGGTAGATGTTCCTTTTGGACCCGGTGAAGTAATTATCCAGGCAGAGAACCTCATTTCCCTCCTTAAGGAGTCTTTCACAAAGATGTGAACCGATAAATCCGGCCCCGCCGGTGACTAGGATTCGCTTCATATTTTCAGGGTTTTACGGGCTTTCTTCCGATGCAATAGTAGGTAAAACCACGCTCCAGCAATTCCTCGGAATCATATATGTTCCTCCCGTCGAAAATGACTTTTTCGCGCATCAGCTTGTTAAGCACATTGTAGTTCAGAACTCTGAACTCTGGCCATTCTGTCACCACTACCAGACCATCCGAATCGATCAATGCCTCGTACTTATCGTCACAAAAAGTAATGCTGTCTCCCAGAAGTCTTTTCCCTTCTTTCATGGCTACCGGATCGTAGGCTTTGATATCCACACCGGCCTCCAGCAAGTCCTCGATGATCCTTAGTGAAGGGGCTTCCCGCATATCATCGGTATGGGGTTTGAAAGAAAGTCCCCAGATACCCAATTTTCTCCCGGAAAGGGAGTCCCCAAAGTGGGACTTTATCTTGGAGGGTATGACCGATTTCTGGTTTTCATTGACAAATTCCACGGCTTTCAGAATCTCCAGGGAGCGCTGGTACTCATCACCTGTACGGATCAGTGCTTTCACGTCCTTGGGAAAGCAAGAACCTCCATATCCTGCTCCGGGATATATAAATTTGTTACCAATGCGGGTATCACTGCCAATGCCTTTACGGACCATATTTACATCGGCCCCCACTACTTCACACAGGTTGGCAATGTCATTCATGAAAGAAATTTTGGTGGCCAGCATGGAGTTGGCCGCATACTTGGTCATTTCAGCAGAAGTAATATCCATGAAAATAATGGGGTGCCCATTCAGAGTAAAAGGTTTATATAATCTTTTCATGATTTTCTCTGCAGGCTTAGAGTCCGTACCTATGACTATACGGTCGGGCTTTAGAAAATCATTGATGGCGTCACCCTCCTTAAGAAATTCAGGATTGGAGGCCACATCAAATCCCAGCTTGCTACCTCTCTTTTTCAGGGCATCTGATACCTTTTGCCTCACCTTATCTGCAGTTTTTATGGGGACGGTGCTTTTGGTGGCTACCACCAGGTAATCCTGCATATGCTGCCCAATTTCCTCAGCCACATTCAACACATACTGCAGATCTGCACTGCCGTCCTCATCGGGGGGAGTTCCAACTGCTATAAAGACAGCTTCACAATCCACGATGCTCTCTTCCAGGCTGGTACTAAAGAACAGAAGGCCCTTCTCCACATTTCGCGTGACCATATCTTCCAGTCCCGGTTCATAAATGGGAATGATCCCGTTCTGCAAATTCCCGATCTTCTTCTCATCAATATCCACGCATACAACTGTGATACCCGTCTCTGCAAAACAGGTGCCGGACACCAGTCCCACATACCCTGTTCCCACTACTGCAATTTTCATTTATTCTGGATTTAATCTACTGAAATGTAAAGTTAGTTTATTAATGCAAACCATGGTAAACAGGATTTGAGTTTTTCCCTGAAGCCGAAGAACTCCATATATCCTGTTGCATGAAGGATATGCAAGAGATGGCTTGCCAGGCTTTTACGTGGCTATTTTTTGGGGATTAATGACCAATTTCTTAACTTTGCGCCTTGCTTAAATAAATATAATGTCTAACTTATTAATTTTAAAGTAATTATCTAATGTCTAACGAAAGTAAAAAAGTGGATCAGGATGCCGTCGAGGCATCATCCAAACCAGCTGAAGAGGTAAAGAAAGCCGAAGAGCTTACAGAAGAGCCCCAAGCTGAAACTGAAACTGCCACCGAAGCTGCTGAGGCACCCGCAGAAAAAGTAGTTGAAGAACCCAAGGCCGAGGAAGTAGTTGAAGAAGCCCAGGCCGAAACTGAAACTGCCACCGAAGCCGCTGAGGCGCCCGCAGAAAAAGTAGTTGAAGAACCCAAGGCCGAGGAAGTAGTTGAAGAAGCCAACCGAGGCAAAGCCGAGCTCAGCGAGGCCGAAGGCCAAGCTAACGCCGAAACTGAAACTGCCACCGAAACTACAGAGGCACCAGCCGAAGAAGAGGTAGCCGAAGAGCCCCAGGCCGAAGAAGTAGTTGAAGAACCCCAGGCCGAAGAAGTAGCAGAAAAGCCCCAGGCCGCTGCTCCAAAGAAGAGCACAATAAATTCAAAAAAGGCAGATTCCCCTGCAAATACAGGAGATGAAGATTTCAACTGGGAGGAATTTGCTGCTGACGAAAATGAGAACAAAGGCAATCTGGCCGAGTTTGAAAAGCTTTATTCCGAGACCCTTTCCACCATTGCCGAGAATGAAGTCATTGATGGTACCGTGATCTCCATGAATAAGCGGGAGGTTGTCATCAATATTGGCTACAAATCCGAAGGAGTTATATCCATCAGTGAATTCCGTTACGATACTGAACTGAAGGCAGGAGACAAGGTAGAAGTATATGTGGAGAGCCAGGAGGACAAAAAAGGTCAGCTGGTATTATCCCACAAAAAAGCCAGGGCCATGCGCTCCTGGGATCGTGTAAACCAAAGCCTGGATCAGGACGAGGTGATCAAAGGATACATCAAGTGTCGCACAAAAGGAGGTATGATTGTCGATGTATTTGGAATTGAAGCCTTCCTGCCCGGATCCCAGATTGATGTGAAACCCATCAGGGATTACGATGCCTATGTAGGTAAGAATATGGAATTCAAGGTGGTGAAGATTAACCACGAATTCAAAAATGTGGTTGTAAGCCATAAAGCATTGATTGAAGAAGAGCTGGAACAGCAGAAGAAGGAGATCATCGCCAAGCTCGAAAAAGGACAGGTTCTGGAAGGAACCGTCAAGAACATTACCTCCTATGGTGTATTTATTGACCTGGGTGGAGTGGACGGACTGATCCACATTACTGACCTTAGCTGGGGACGTGTGAATCATCCTGAAGAGATTGTTGAACTGGATCAGAAACTGAACGTTGTGATCCTTGACTTTGACGACGATAAGAAGCGTATTGCCCTGGGTCTTAAGCAGCTGACCCCACATCCATGGGATTCACTCGATGAGACCATGAAGGTAGGTGACCAGGTGAAGGGACGTGTTGTGGTTATGGCCGATTACGGTGCTTTTGTTGAGATTGCTGCCGGTGTAGAGGGTTTGATTCACGTTTCAGAAATGTCCTGGTCCCAGCACCTCAGAAGTGCCCAGGAGTTTATGAAAGTGGGTGACGAAGTGGATGCAGTGATTCTTACCCTCGATCGCGAGGAGAGGAAAATGTCACTGGGCATCAAGCAGCTTAAGACCGATCCATGGGAGAAAATCGATGAGAAGTACGCGCTTGGAAGCAAGCACACTGCCAAGGTTCGCAACTTCACCAATTTCGGTGTTTTTGTTGAGATTGAAGAGGGCGTAGATGGCCTGATTCATATTTCAGATCTTTCATGGACGAAGAAAATCAAACATCCTGCCGAGTTTACAGCCATTGCTGCAGATATCGATGTAGTGGTACTTGAAATTGACAAGGATAACCGCCGCTTGAGTCTCGGACACAAGCAAATGGAGGAGAATCCATGGGAAGTTTTCGAGAGCGTATTTGGTGTTGATTCTATTCACGAGGGAACCATCATCGAATTGATGGACAAAGGTGCTGTAATTGCACTGCCCTATGGTGTAGAGGGATTTGTTACCCCAAAACATCTGGTGAAAGAAGATGGCACTCCTGTAAAAGTGGATGAGAAATTAGATTTTAAGGTAATTGAGTTCAATAAGTCAGCAAAAAAGATTATCTTGTCTCATAGTCGCATCCATGAAGATGAGCAGAAATCTTCGGTACGTGCTGAAAAGCAGAGCGAAGGAGCTGAAGTAAGGAAAGCAAGCAGGAAAATTAAAACAAACCTGGAGAAAACCACACTTGGCGATATTTCTGAACTTGCTGCATTGAAAACTTCGATGGAAGAGAGTGAGAAGAAGGGCAAGAAGAAAGAGGAAGGCGATAAGCAAGATTAAAGTTAAACACTTAAAAACAATTTAGTCAGCTATGGAATTCAAGATTGACAAATTTGAAAACCACACATTGATCAAAGTTTTGGAGGAGAAGCTGGATACCCACATTGCTCCAACCTTAAAATCAGAGCTGGTTCTTGTTTCGGGAAACGGTGAGAAGAACATCGTTCTTGACCTGGGCAATTGCAGGTATTGTGATTCTTCCGGGCTAAGCGCCATTCTTGTGGCAAACCGACTATGCAAAAATGCCAATGGTACATTTGTACTTACCGGTTTGAATGACGCAGTTGAAAGACTGATCACTATTTCTCAGCTCGACACAGTGTTAAATATTTCAAATTCCCTGGATGAGGCGGTCTCTCTAATTCAAGAGGCTGGTTAATAGGATTCCGGGTGTCATTTGAGTTGACCATACTAGGTAGCAGTTCAGCACTGCCTACCTCGAATAGATTTCCTACCGCTCACTTGCTTAAAGCAGGTGAGCGGTTTTTTTTAATCGACTGTGGTGAGGGAACCCAGATGCGATTGAAAAAATATGGACTGAATCCTGCCAGAATTCACCATATATTTATATCCCATCTGCACGGCGATCATGTATTCGGACTTTTTGGGCTGCTTTCAAGTCTTGGTATGATGGGGCGGAAGGTCCCTCTTAATCTTTATGGACCCCCTGCCCTGAAGGACTTGATGGATTACTACAGTCGTTTCTTCGGGCCCCTGCCCTTTGAGCTTGCATTCGTCAGTCCCCCGGAGGACAGGGAGTATATATTTGAGAATGATAAGATTTCAGTGACTGCCATCCCTTTAAAGCACCGGACCCCGGCTTTTGGGTATCTATTTAGGGAGAAGGCCAAAGAACTGAATGTCATCAAGGAGCAGATTGAAGCCTATGGACTGGGGATTGCAGATGTGGTGAAGATCAAGCGTGGCGAAGATTTTACCAGCAAAAGCGGCGAATTAATACCCAACAGCAAACTCACTCTGGCACCCTTTCACAGGCGCACCTATGCATATATTTCTGATACTGTCTATGATCCAGGTCTGGCTGAGAAAGTAAAAGGGGTGGATTTGCTGTTTCATGAGGCTACTTTTTCTGAAAAGGATAAGAAACTCGCTGCCCAGACCCTTCATTCAACGGCTGCACAGGCAGCAAGCCTTGCGAAGGCGGCAGAAGTGAAGAAGCTCCTCATAGGACACTTTTCCACCAGGTACAGGGATCCGGCTCAACTGGAGGAGGAAGCCAGGGAGATTTTCCCCAATACAACCGGAGTGAAAGATGGCGACCTCTATTCCGTCCCCCAGAAGAGGCTAAAGCGAGAATAAATACTAGTTTTGCATCATTGTTCATTATAAAGAGTCGGAAGGTGAGTGAAAAGATATTGATCCTTGATTTTGGTTCCCAGTATACACAGCTAATAGCCAGGAAGGTGCGGGAACACAATGTATATTGTGAGATACATCCTTACAGCCATTTTCCTGAACCGGATGAGTCGGTGAAAGGGGTCATTCTTTCGGGCAGCCCATTTTCGGTAAGGGACAAACACGCACCCATTCCCGATCTTGACAAAATAAAGGGAAAATTTCCCTTGCTGGGAATTTGTTATGGAGCTCAATTCCTCTCTCATCATTATGGAGGTGAGGTCTTGCAGTCCGATTCCCGGGAATATGGCAGGGCCAGACTGAATTATATCAATACAGAACACCCCTTGCTGAAGAATCTGAAACCCAACACACAGGTATGGATGTCCCACGCGGATACCATCAGCTCCCTTCCCGCTGGCTGTGAAATCATAGCCAGCACCGATGACGTTGAGGTGGGAGCCTATGCATCCGACAGCGAGCCAAGCTACGGATTGCAGTTCCATCCCGAAGTCTACCACACCACCGAAGGCAAGACCATTCTCTATAATTTTCTGGATGAAATTTGCGGGTGTGCCATGGACTGGACTCCCGAAACTTTTGTGGAAAGCACCGTGAACGAATTGAAAGCCAAGCTGGGTGAGGACCACGTAGTTCTGGGCTTATCGGGTGGGGTCGATTCTACGGTAGCCTCCATTTTGTTGCACCGTGCCATCGGACCCAGACTGACCTGCATTTTTGTGGACAACGGACTGCTCAGGAAAGATGAGTTTTCCACTGTTCTTGAATCATACAAGGAGCTGGGGCTTAATGTAATAGGAGTAAATGCCAGCGATCGCTTTATAAATGATCTGGAGGGTATTTCCGATCCTGAAACCAAACGAAAAAGCATAGGAAAGAACTTCATCAGAGTATTTGAGGAGGAGGCCAGGAAACTGGATGATGTGAAGTGGCTTGGACAGGGTACCATCTATCCCGATGTGATCGAATCGGTTTCAGTCAATGGACCCTCGGTCACCATAAAATCGCATCACAACGTGGGCGGACTCCCGGATGTTATGCATTTGAAAGTGGTGGAGCCTTTGCGATTGCTCTTCAAGGATGAAGTCAGAAGGGTGGGGAAAGCCATGGGTATCTCCCCGTCCTTTCTTAAGCGGCATCCCTTTCCCGGACCCGGACTGGGCATCCGTATACTTGGAGCGATTACACGCGAGAAGATCCGTCTGGTGCAGGAAGCCGATGATATCTACATCAAGGCGCTGCGAAAGTACGGCTTATATGACCGAATCTGGCAGGCCGGAGCCATTCTGCTTCCGGTTCAATCCGTAGGGGTAATGGGGGATGAAAGGACTTATGAATACGTTGTGGCACTCAGGGCAGTAACTTCTACCGATGGTATGACGGCTGACTGGGGACACCTTCCCTATGAGGTACTGAGCAAGGTATCCAATGACATTATCAACAAAGTACGTGGAATTAACCGGGTGGTTTATGATATCAGCTCCAAGCCCCCGGCCACCATCGAGTGGGAATAAAAGAGTCAGGCAGTCATCCAACAAAATGGGCGACAGCTGGTTTATATAATGAACGATAAGAGAAAGAACATGCAGAGAATAATAAGGATCCTGATGGTTGCGGTACTGGTGATTGCACCCGGGTTAACATATGGACAATGGAATGCGGAAGCACTGAAGCTTGCACAGGTGATGGAAAAGGTGAGCCGTTTCTATGTGGATACCATTGATGAAAGCGCTGTGGTTGAGCGTACTATTGTACAAATGCTCCATGAGCTTGATCCTCATTCTTCCTACCTGAGCAAAGAAGAACTGGAGGCCCTGAACGAACAGCTGGAAGGTGAATTTGAAGGCATTGGAGTCAGCTTCAATATACTGGAAGATACCATTTATATAGTCAGGGCCATTTCAGGTGGCCCCTCCGAAAGGGTAGGAATCACTGCCGGAGACAGGATTGTAAAGGTTGAGAACGAGATAGTGGCCGGAACAGGGATAACTACACGGGATGTGCAGCGCCTGCTCAAAGGAGCCAAAGGAACCCGGGTGAATGTCTCGGTGAAACGACGGAATAAAAAGGAGCTGCTCGAGTTTAATATTACCAGGGATAAAATTCCTGTCTTCAGCCTGGATGCCTCCTACATGGTGAATGATAGGATCGGATATCTGAAACTGGCCCGCTTTTCACACACCACCATCGAAGAGTTTGAAAAGGCTGTGAAAGCTTTGAAATCGAAGGGAATGGAAGACCTGATCATTGACCTGTCCAGGAATGGCGGGGGCTGGCTTCCTGTGGCCGTCGACCTGGCCGATCATTTACTTTCGGGCGACAAAGAGATTGTTAGTACTGAAGGATCCCGGGTACCCAACCGTAAATACAAAGCCAGGAAATCGGGCTTGTTTGAAGAAGGAAACCTGGTAATCATGATGGATGGTGGTTCTGCTTCTGCCAGCGAGATAGTGAGTGGAGCAGTGCAGGATTGGGACCGGGGGATCATTGTGGGAAGACGTTCATTTGGCAAGGGACTGGTTCAACAGCCCTTTATGCTGAGCGACGGTTCACTGATCCGATTAACAGTGGCCCGGTATTATACTCCCACAGGCAGATTGATCCAGAAACCTTACGAAGAAGGATATGAAGAATATGCCATGGATTTTATTAACAGGTACAACCAGGGTGAGCTCTCCAGCGCTGACAGCATAGTATTTCCCCCTTCTCAACGATACAGTACCCTTACAATGAACAGGACTGTATATGGAGGTGGAGGCATTATGCCCGACTATTTTGTGCCCATTGATACCACAGTCTATTCCGACTATTATCGCAATCTAATTAGTCTGGGTATTTTCAATCAGTTTATACTTCAGTACGTGGATATGCAGCGTGGAGATTTCTTAAAATCCTATCCCGATTTTGAAAGCTTTAACAAAGACTATGTACCCACCCAAAATGAAATGGACCAGTTGATTAGCTATGCCAGCAGCGAGGACCTGGAATTCAGCCAGGAGGATTGGAATACTTCCCAAAGTCAGATTATAATGCTGTTTAAAAGCTATGTAGCCAGGGACCTGTGGGGAATGGATCAATTCTTCGAAGTCTACAACCCCAGCGATGAGGTATTCAACAAAGCAGTTGAAATCCTGGAAAATCCCTCCATGTTGAAACAGAAACTGGCCAAAGTCGATCCTTGATGATTTCCTGGGTAGGGGCACATGCTGTGGAGATCCTTGGGGTGATCTTTAGCATTGGGTACCTGATATTCAGCATACGTCAGAATATTCTTTTATGGCCCCTGGGCATCGCCAGTGCTTTACTCTATATGGTGGTATTCTACCAATCGAAGTTCTATGCTGATATGGGACTGAATGCTTACTACGTGATAATCAGTATATATGGATGGCTCCTTTGGAGAAGAGGCAGCGATGAAAGCGGAGTAATGCTGTCGGTGAGCAGAATTGGAAAAAGACATGCCTTGATTTTATTGGTGATTACAGCCTTAGCTTTTGCTGGCATAGGAATAATTCTTGATCGTTTTACCGATTCACCTGTTCCCTATTGGGATGCATTCACTACCGCTTTGAGCATTACGGCCACCTGGATGCTTGCCAGGAAAATCCTGGAAAACTGGATCCTGTGGATTATTGTGGATGCAGTTTCCATGGCTTTGTATCTTTACAGGGGATTGTATCCCACCCTGTTCCTTTTTGCCATCTATACGACCATGGCTGTAATTGGGTATATGAAATGGAAACGATCTTATAAATCCAGAGCGCAATGAGACGCGTGCTAATTTGCGGTCCGGAGTCAACCGGTAAATCTGAACTGGCCCTTGCTCTGGCAAAGGCCTATAGAGGGATCGCTGTTCCGGAATATGCAAGAGAATACGTAGAGAAATTGGAAGGGCCTTGCAGCTACAGCGACGTAGAACATGTAGCCAGGAGGCAACAAGAGTCATACTTGCGAACCTCCATGCCCGGGAAATATGTCTTCTTTGATACCTGGCTGATCATTACCCGTGTCTGGTTTGAGGTAGCTTTTAATGAGGTCCCCTCCTGGATAGATGAAGAAATCAGTAAGGCCAGCTTTGATATGGTGCTACTGTGTCACACCGACCTGCCATGGGTAAGCGATGGGGTGAGGGAGAATGGAGGAAAGATGCGGGAAGTACTCCAGGAACGCTATCGTGCCCTGATAAGGAAAGCCGGGTGGAAATGTTCCACAGTAAGCGGGGTGGGTGAGGAACGCACGACCAATGCAATTCATTTGATTGATAAGCATATAATGTATGATTAGAGCAGAGAAATTTCACGCAAAGACCCTCAGGGGCCTGGAACCCCTGCTGGCCGAGGAGCTTAAATCGCTGGGAGCTGAAAAGACCGAGGTGGTCAACCGGGGAGTTAACTTTTATGGGGGCAGGGCATTGCTTTACCGGGCAAACCTGGGATCCAGGCTGGCCCTAAGGGTGTTGCTCCCGGTGCTTCATTTCCAGGCTACCGATGCCCATGCTCTTTACCAGAACGTAAAACGATTTGACTGGTCCCTTTACCTGGATAACCGGATGACCTTTGCCATCGATCCGGTGGTTCATTCTCCCTTCTTTAATAACAGTCAGTATGTGGCCCAGAAGGTGAAGGATGCCATCGTTGACCGCTTCAGAGAGCTTACCAGTCTGAGGCCTTCTGTACGGCGTGAAGAACCTGACCTGCTGATCAATGTGCATATTTCTGGTAAGTTTGTGACCCTTTCCCTGGATAGTTCCGGGGGATCGCTGCACAAACGTGGTTATCGTTCGGGAGTTTTTGAAGCGCCTTTAAATGAGGTCCTTGCGGCTGGTATGGTGATGCTTACCGGATGGAATGGAAAGTCCCCCTTTCTGGATCCCATGTGTGGTTCTGGTACCCTGGCCATAGAAGCTGCCCTGATGGCAGGAGGAATTCCTCCCGGCATCTTTAAAAAGCAGTATGGATTTGAGAACTGGAAAGACTTCGACAGGGAGCTGATGGAACACGTAGTGCTTAAGCTGGCATCCGAAAAGGAGGTGAAGGTTAGCATTGTGGCCCGGGATAAGGATCCAGCAGCGGTAGAAATAACCCGTCAGCAGGTAAAGCAAATGGATCTCCAGAATGTAATTACCGTGGAGCAAGGCGATTTTATGGATTCGGAAGGCGAGGAAGGTATTACGCTAATCATGAATCCACCCTATGGGGAGCGTTTGAAACACGATGATTTAGAGGCCCTTTACAGCGACCTTGGAAGCACCCTAAAGCACAAGTACCCGGGTTCAGATGCCTGGATCTTATCGTCCAGTAAAAAGGCCCTGGGCCGTGTGGGACTGAAGCCTGCTTCCAAACAAATCCTGTTTAATGGGGCCCTGGAATGTTCTTATGTGAATTATAAAACCTTTAAGGGCAAGATGAAGGATCATAAAGCCTCCAACAATAAGGGATAGGGCACAGATGGTGATTTACAGGAACTTAAAAAAAAATATGGTTTTGAAGCATATAGTTACCAGAACAGTGTTTTTTTATCTATATTAGTTAACGAAACATTTTTTTTATATTTGCTGATCAGATCAACAGATTGCTTTCAATAAAAAGAAGCCTAAATGAGCTTTGATATCAACGAGTATTACTCCAGGCTAAATGGCGGAGATGTTTTGATGGCCTTTAAAGGGAGTATCTCAAGTGAGCTTATAAGTAATGTACTTGAGGTGGTTGAGTCCAGGTTGGATGAATACGACGAAAGCTCAAAGATTCGTAAGAAAGTATACAATGTTCTGGTGGAGAGCCTGCAGAATCTCTATCACCATATTGAAGTTTTGCCCAAGGCAATGCAGAAGGAATATGATGATAAATTCGGAATTCTGGTTGTAAGCCGGCAGGACGACAAGTATAAAATCTCTACTGGAAATTTCATTACTCAGGACAAAGTGGATGTGCTCAGGAATAAGATTGACAAGATCAATTCCATGAGCAGGGAGGAATTGAAGGATATGTATAAATTTATCCTGAATCATCAGAGGCTTTCTGAGAAGGGAGGCGGGGGACTTGGTCTGGTTGATATAGCCCGCAAAACAGGGAACCAGCTGGATTACACCTTTGAAAGATACGACGATCAATACTATTTTTTCAATCTCGATGTTTACATTGAGATTGCTATGTGAATATAAAAGATAAATGACTGAATATGGAAGCACTTTCAATTGAAGGAACTGCAAAAACACCGACCGTAAAATTTGACGGACATGAGGGTGTCATAGAAATTAAGGGCAGATCAATACCAGAGAACTCCATCGAGTTTTATAAGCCACTTGTTGAGTGGTTGGAAGAATATAGCGGTGCGCCACTGGATCTTACTCAGGTGAATGTGCAGTTGGAGTATTTTAATACAAGCTCATCAAAATGCATCCTTGATGTATTCAAGAAGCTTGAAGCCATTCACAAAGGCAAAAGTGAGGTAATCATTAACTGGCATTATGAGGAAGATGATGAAGATATGCTTGAAGCCGGTGAAGATTATGAATCCATCATCAGGGTTCCTTTCAAGATGATTGAGATAGTTGAATAGCAGGCCCTCGTCAATATACTGCATTAAATATCGGGCTGTCATCCAAAGGGTGGCAGCCTTTTTTTGTGCCAAATCTCCTCCTATGTAATATTCTGAGGTATGCTTTATCGTAAGGTGCTTATTAGCTTCGCTAAAAATGCCAGCTTACTTCCAATGCATACCTCAGAATCATTAGGGAAGAACTTATGACAATAAACAGGATGCAGTCACCTAAGAGGAGACAGGTCCGAAAGAAGAGGGGAGGACCCTATTAATACGCTTTCCGGGAGGAGATTCGCTCCATCAGGTCCATGAACTTCTTGAGAGCCCTGAAATAGAGTAGCAGGTATAAGGTTATGGTCATCAACCAGATTACCATGACGTTGACCCAGATGGTGGGGACAAAGTTCCCGGCAATCATCTTTCGGGGAGCATAGAAATGTGCCTTGACGAATTTATGGGTGGGATCCAGGTAGATGGGATCCTTTTTCTGGATCATATCGCCCTTGTGTTCCGTAAATAAGTGAAGCGATTTGCTGTTGCTTACAAACTCCCTAAGCCTTTTATTGGAGTGTTTACTTCGCATCTCTCTAAGCTCCTCCAGATCAAAGGACTTTTTTATTTTATCCACCTCGATACTTGCATGCTTGAAAGTTGCCGAATAGAAACTCTTCAGTGCCTGCAAATACTCCCTGGTGTATTCCAGGACCTCCCTGTTCACAGAACCGGGATCAAGTTGATCCATATACTTCATTGAGTAGGAGGGAGTTTCCCCATAATAGCTTTGCATAATAAGGCGATCCTTGTATTCGTCTCTTAACTCTGTCTTGAGCACGCCCAGGTTATAGTTGATATTAGTAGCTTCTTCGGGATTGTCCAGGTTCCTTTCAATGAAGGTGAGTTTATTCAGCAACTCCTGAATTTGGTTGTTGGCCTTCAGATTAGCATTGCTCTCCAGCTTGTTCCACTCATAAAAGTGTTTCTCATAATCATTGTTCATGAATTGGTAAGTGGCAAGAGCTTCATACGCCCAGCGGGCCGTAATGATCTCCCCATAGAAAGGGATTCGTTTGGGGGACGAGATCTGAGGATTGAGATCTTCAAATTTGACAATGATCCCGCTTAACAAAATCTGGGGAATGACCAGGAAGGGAATCAGGATGTAAATGGTCACCACAGTCTTAAAACTATCTGAAATAAGAAGTCCCATCACATTGGCCATGGTCCAGGATGAGAAGAGGACCAGCCAAAACTCAAAATACATCCCATGTATTCCCATCACAGTGTTTCCAACAATCACAAAAGAAAAGGCCTGGATGGCAGACAGGATGAACTGTACCGCTACTTTGGAAAGCAAATATCCCGACCAGCTCAGGTTGAGAAAAGCTTCCCGCTTCAGAATCTTCCGGTCCTTGATGATCTCTTCGGCACTGACTGTGAGACCCATGAAGATGGCAATAATCACAGACATAAAAATATAGACCGGCAGATTGCTGTTACCCAGGAGGGTATATTTGAATTCGTTGGATACGTCTGTGTCGAAGTAGCGGACAATGAAGGCAAGCACGAAGGCCAATAGCGGAGTCTCCAGGAAATTGATGATCAGGTACTGGGTATCGCTCAGTTTCTTAAGGATGTCCCGCTTAATAAAGACCCCGAATTGTTTTAGTTTCCCTGGAATCCTGAAAGATATTTCGGGCAGTTCCTTCCTGCTGGCCTTTTCTTTTTCAGCTTCCTTGTACTGCTCTCTGAAATGTTCACTCCACTCCTTAGGGGATATTCTGCGGGTATGGGTGAGTTGTCCGAATTCATCCAGTACACTGGTCTCCACAATATTGAATACCTGTTCCGGATTCACATTACCACAGGTGGGGCACTCGCTTTCGTTCCAGTCGGCCGCCTGAACCTTCGATTTAAAGTAAACGATGGAATCCACCGGATTTCCATTGTAGATCAGGTAACCTCCCGTATCAAGTATCAGCAGCCTGTCAAACATTTTAAATATGTCTGAAGAAGGCTGGTGTATCACAACAAATACCAGCTTACCTTTGAATGTGAGTTCCTTGAGCAGGTCCAGAATGTTTTCGCTGTCACGGCTCGACAATCCCGAAGTGGGTTCATCAAGGAAGAGAACGGCTGGTTCCCGAATCAGCTCAAGGGCGATGTTCAGCCTCTTTCTCTGTCCCCCGCTTATCTTTTTATTCAGGGGCGATCCCACCTGTATTTCCCTGATTTCGAACAGCCCCAGGTTTTTCAATACCCTGTGGACAGTATCCACCAGCTGCTCATTAGTATAGTTGTCAAAACAGAGTTTGGCATTGTAATAAAGATTCTGATAGACGGACAGTTCTTCGATGAGCAGGTCATCCTGGGAGACAAAGCCTATGATGCCTTCAATGCTGGGATCGTCCCCATGGATGTCGATGCCGTTGATCAGTACTTTTCCTTTGGAGGGAACGTTGCTTCCGTTCAGAACATTCAGGAGAGTGGATTTTCCAGCACCACTGGCGCCCATAATGCCCACCAGGCGGCCCGATTGTTCTGTAAAGCCCACATCGTGCAAACCGATGGCTCCGTTTTTAAACTGGTAGGCAAGGTGACTGGCCTCAAATACTATCCTGGACTTAACCAGATCACCTACGAAAAGGCTTACCACATCGCTGTAATAGACCGGGGCAATTTGCTGGTTCCTGAGCGATGATCCGGTGGTTAAGGGATAGGTTTTGTAGGGTTCCAGCAACTGTCCGTTCATATAGAGTTCTGCCAGTCCCACATATTTCACAAAATACAGGTGGGCCGAGGGGATATGGATGAATCGGATCTGCCCTACAAGATTTTCCCTGTAAATGTGTTTGATGTTACGCCCGGTGGATTTTTCCTTGTTGCCATCCACCACCAGGTATTCCCCCTTATTTTCCAGCTTTCCGTCCGACAGGACAAAATGCCTGATCAACTCAAAATCTTCATCCGGGATATGAAAGGTATCAGCTGCCGTTGAGATGAACTCCATCTCCTGGTCCGTGACTGCCTGACTCTCCGATTTGATGAATTCCAGCAACTGGAACAGAACCACAATTTTCTGAGCCTGGGTAAGTTCCTCGTTGATGACGGTGCAGATTTTAAGCACCCTCACCGAGCGCCTGGAAAGAAGGCGTTCCTTCTTGGTTACTTTGGCATCCTCTTCCATGACCTGCATGAAGAAGCCATCAAAAACATCCAGGTACACATCCACCAGTTCCTGGTTGAGTTGTCTGTTGAGAAACGATTCAACCACCAGGCGCCGTTCTGCTGCATCACTCTCGGGGCGGGAGATGATGGCAAAAAGTTGCATTAGTGCCTTCAGGATCTCTTCACTCATCTTACTGGAGTATTACGCAATCTGCACGAAATAGTTATAAATACTTTGGGGCTTCTTATAGCCAAAGGTAGATGGCAAGAAAGAGCAGGGGGAGCAAGACTCCGAGGATGGTGAGTACACCTCCCCGCCCGGTAATTCCCTTACGGCCTTTTACCAGGAACAAGCCGGATATGGCGATCAGAACCAGCCCAAAGGCATATAGGTCTGAGAACCAGGTCCAAAGTTTCTTGGGCTTGTTGTAATGGAGATAATTCAGTTCCTGAAACACAGGCCGGTTCCGTATCTTGGTGATTTGAATACGTCCCGTAGGCAGATCCAGGGTGATATGCCCCCCTTTCAGGTAGATCATCAGGAGTTCATCGCTGGGGAAATAGTATTGTTTATAATTTTCCTTCTCTCCGGTGATTTCCAGAATGGATTCAATGGTAGACCGGTCTACAGCTGACTTTTCGATTCTATCGGGGTACTGGGCAAAGGTAGAACGGGTGATGATGCCCGGATTCCAATCACGGGTCACATGATGGTTCAGGGCAATGCCCGACACACCATAAACTATGGTCATTCCAAAAAACAGGAATCCCAGTTCACGGTGTATCCACCGGTTCCACTTACGCCAATTCATATGATCTTAGGGAGTGACCTCTTTGAAATCAATGGCTTCCACAAAGTAATCGGCCTTTTCAGCTTCACTGTGCGACTGCTCGACAGCGTGGTGCTCTTTGGATTCATAGTCTTCCACAAGCTCATCGGTCTCCACGGGATTCAAGACCCGGAATACACCCTTAAAGGCAACGTTGGAGCCTTCCAAATCGATCTTAAACTCATCGATGTCTCCCCCCGGTACAATCCTTATCTGGGTTTCTCCATCCTCCGCTACGATAAAACACTTTTGTCCACCGTGCCGGCATACGTGTGTAACCATGCCTGAAACGGCTACCTCTTTGCCGTCATAGTCGGCAGGAGTGGCCAGTAAGTCCTGAATAGTGGCGGAGACAATTTGTTCTACCTCGGTCGACTCGGTGCTGTTCTCTTTACTTACCTGCTTGCATGATACTGCCAGGAATGCGACTAATACCAGAAATGCTGCTCTTTGCATATCAATAGTTTTGATTTGATTGACAAAAGTAAGGAATATTATTGATTGAAACTCTTCAGACAGGAATCAAGTTCATCATAAATTTCAAAAACGTGGTGCAACTGCAGCAATTTGAACAGCTCCATTACATCCGTATTCACATTGCAGATTTTAAACTGTCCATAATTGTTGTTGGCAGCTTTCATAGCTGAAAGAAAAACTCCGAATCCTGAACTGTCAATGAAAGTGATCCCTTCCAGATCGAATACAAGGCTGGTGTTGGGCTTATTAAAGAAGGTCAGCAATGCTTCTTTCACAGGCTCCGTAATCAAGGCATTCAGACGTTTGGAGTCTTTGAGTCTCACCACAAGGACCTCATTGATGTTAGTAGTTTCCAGCATGTTTCGGATCTGTTAATAGGTCCCTTCCAGTTCTTTGAGGGCCAGCTGACTTTGTTCCAGGAATTCATTTATCATGGGCTCGTACTGCTCCACTTCTTTCCCTCCCTGGGCAAGGATTTCAAGCTCTTTCAATAATTCAGCCACCTCAGACATTCCCATGACTGCTACGGATGACTTTGCTTTGTGTGCTATTTTACTTAGTTCATCGTATTTCTTTTCCTCCAGCAATCCGGGCATGATGAGCTTGTACTCATCAATCTGCTCGCGAAATAACTCTATCATCTCGCGAATGAATTTTGCATCGCCGCCTGACATGGTTTTAAGATAATTCAGGTCTGCTATCATGATGGCACATTGCTAGGTTGAAAACTACTTTAGCACGCTAAAAATATTTATTTTAATTTTAGAAAAGAAACCCATTGGAATATTTATTCCCGTTTGTAAGAAGATGATTAGATTTCTCTTGTTCATTTTTTTAAGTTTTAGTGCCTTACCTATTGTAAGTGCTCAGCTTTCATTTACTGAGGTCAGGCTGCGTGATAAAGCTTATAATGAAGGGGTTGAGTATATTCAACAGGGCCAGTATGAGCTAGCAGCTGCCAGTCTCACGAGCTGTACCGATCTGGATTCCACCTTTGCTCCTGCCTGGCTTATGAAGGGAAGAATTTTCCTTGAATGGGGAGCCATGGAGGATGCCAAAAGCCACTTTGAAACAGCTTTGGTCTTTGATCCTGCCATGGGAGAGGCATATTTCTATCAAGGCTACATCCTTTATGGAAGCGATACTACCGCATTGGACAGATCTTTGTTCGATCAGGCAATTTCACAGGGATTTACTGATCCGTGGGCATATTATTTCCGGGGGATTACGGAGATCAGGGACGGCATGGACCAGGCGGCTTTGGAGGACTTGAACACCGCCATTGGACTAAAGGAGGACTTTGCACAGGCATACCACGAAAGAGCCGGACTAAAAAGGAGGATGGGAGACTTTCAGGGATCTCATAAGGACTACCAGCGCGCACTTGGCTTTCAGCCCGATTTTGCCCTTGCCTATAACAACATGGGATCTGTAAAGATTCTGATGGGCGATTATGAGGGTGCCATTGATGATTATACAAAGGCCCTTGAGCTGGACCCAGGTCTGTATATTGCATTGAATAACAGGGGCTATGCCCGTTATTTTACAGAGGATGCTGAAGGTGCGCTATTGGATTTTAACGCAGCCATCACCAATAGTAATCTCTTTGCTTATGCACAGCTTAACAAGGCTTCTTTGCTTGCAGGACAGGGGCAGACGGAACCGGCCCTGAGTATACTGGACGGAATCCTGGAAGAGCATCCCGATGATGCACTGCTCTTCCTGAACAGAGGATTGGTCCGTGAATTGCTGGGCGATCCTGAAGGTGCCTGTGCAGATTGGACCCGGGCAAAGGAACTGGGGGCGGAAGAAGCCCTTGAATATTTAAAGGAATGTGGTCGCTGATCTGAAAGGTATGGCAAGGAAATGGTATATATCGCTTCTGATCTTGTTCCTGTTCCAGGGCTTAATATGGTCCCAGGAAGATGTGAAGATAAGCAGGGGGTCATTTAAAACGGGGATAGATACCGGATTTAAGGAAGCCTGGGAGAGTGTGAAGAATGGTGACAGGAACTACAAGGAGGGGAAGGGTACCTACGACCTGGCAAGGGATCATTATCTCTACGCCCTGCAGTACAATCCCGATCATGCCGCCCTCAATTACAAGCTGGCCATCTGCTACCTCTTTACCGATAATAAATACGAAGCAATTAACTATCTTCTTAAGGCCTACACCGGCAATCAGGAGGTGAGCGGGGATATTCACCTGATGCTGGGAACCGCTTACCAGCTGGTGCTGGAGTTTGACAAGGC
>Ga0316190_10001077_pt1 | contig 19529 bp, 19 predicted proteins | sample Eddworburrow2_MG_FD_204929 | JGI IMG/M metagenome (GOLD analysis project Ga0316190, IMG submission 204929) | Coastal sediment microbial communities from Maine, United States - Eddy worm burrow 2 | ecosystem: Environmental > Aquatic > Marine > Coastal > Sediment | place: USA: Maine | collected... | reverse complement strand
TGCCAAATGCCAATGAGGACAAGATTGTCAATTTATGCGCGGCATCAATACCTTCTACATCAAAGGTGGGATCAGCTTCAGCGTAACCCAAAACCTGGGCCTCAGCCAAAACATCGGCGAAATCCCGGCCTTTATCACGCATCTCGGTAAGAATAAAATTACCCGTGCCATTAATAATGCCGGCTAACCAGTTGATCCTGTTAGCAGCCAAACCCTCTCTAATAGCCTTGATAATGGGTATCCCGCCAGCAACAGCCGCCTCAAAAGCAACCATCACACCTTTATCCTGTGCTGCTTGAAAGATCTCATTACCGTGCAAGGCAATCAGTGCCTTATTCGCTGTCACTACATGCTTACCATTAGCAATAGCTTGCAACACCAATTCGCGCGCCGGGCTATAGCCACCAATCAGCTCAACTACGATATCAATTTCAGGATTATTAACCACTGCGAAAGCATCGGTACAAATCTCCATGCCCTGGGTATTCACATCTGGGTGATTGCTCTCACGAGCAGCGGCATGGACTACCTGGATGCCACGTCCTGCACGACGGGCAATTTCATCGGCATTACGAGCCAACACATTGGCTGTACCACCACCAACGGTTCCCAGTCCCAACAACCCTACTTTGACAGGATTCACATTAAGCTCCTACAACTTGATTATTATCTTTCTTGAACATCTGGCGCAGCCCACGAATTGCCTGACGCGTCCGGTGCTCGTTTTCTATCAGACCAAATCGTACATGGTCATCGCCATATTCGCCAAAACCAATACCCGGTGATACCGCGACCTTGGCCTCTTCCAATAGCTTTTTACTGAATTCTAACGAGCCCAGATGCAGGTACTGCTCGGGAATTCTGGCCCAGACAAACATGGTTGCCTTGGGTTTCTCGACGGGCCAGCCAATGGCATTTAGACCATCACACAACACATCACGGCGATGTTCATACATTGCTGCAATCTCGTGCAAACAGTCTTGCGGCCCTTCCAACGCCGTTATTGCTGCGATCTGGATGGGTGTGAACATACCATAATCCAGGTAGGATTTGATGCGAGCCAGCGCGCCTACCAGCGTTGGATTACCGCACATAAACCCTACACGCCATCCCGGCATATTATAGCTCTTGGACAGGCTGAAAAATTCAACAGCTATATCCTTGGCACCCTCGACCTGCAATATTGATGGCGCCTTGTAACCGTCAAAGACAATATCTGCATAGGCGAGGTCATGAACTACCCATATATCGTATTCCTTGGCGACAGCGATGACTTTTTCAAAAAATTCCAATTCGACACACTGGGCGGTAGGATTCCCGGGGAAATTCAGCACCAGCATTTTGGGCTTAGGCCAGGAATCCTTGATTGCCTTTTCCAGCCCCTCAAAGAAATCAACCCCGGGAATCAACGGGACATGGCGGATATCAGCGCCAGCAATAACCATACCGTAGGGATGAATGGGATATGCAGGATTGGGTACCAGCACAGCATCCCCCGGACCGACGGTCGCCATTGCAAGGTGAGCCAGCCCTTCCTTGGATCCTATCGTGACAATAGCCTCTGTTTCAGGATCCAGGTCCACTTCATAGCGTTGGCGATACCAGTTACAGATAGCCCGCCGTAGGCGGGGTATTCCGCGCGATACAGAATAACGATGGGTATCACCACGTCGAGTCGATTCAATCAATTTATCAACAATATGATCCGGGGTCGGCTGGTCAGGGTTACCCATACCAAAATCGATAATATCCTCACCCCGGGCTCGAGCGCGCGCCTTCAGATCATTTACGATATTAAACACATACGGCGGTAACCGTTTGATTCTAGGGAATTCTTCTTTCACGATGTCGCCACTAATTTTCCGACAAGTCGATGTTACAAAGCGCGAATATTAACAGACTTTTTCAATTCGCACGACTATATCAGTCACTTGAACAGTAATTTCATCTTGATTGTTCATCAAAATCCAACTCAAACAATGTTCGTTAACCACAAAAATTAAGTATTTTTTCAAGTTTTCTATATTAAACACGATAAGACCGGTAGTGCGGCAAAGTACGTGCCCCATATATTCACAACAGAGGGATGAATAATATGAACAACAATCTTGCACCCGACACCGGCGAAATGCGTCAGGAAGCCCGCGCCCAGGTTGATATTGAGGGGCATAACAATAAATTTTTCATTGAAATTGCTGGACAGACTGTACCAATCGCCAATATTCGAGATGTATCGGTCTCTGGTGTCGGCTTACAGCTTGATCAGATAATCGCTCAGGGCGAGACTATACAACTCGGTTACAATTCTGATGATTTAGATTTAAAAGTTAATGGTAATGTCATCTGGTGCGATGCCCAACAAAAGCCTGTCTCGGTCGGTGTTGAATTTACTCAAGAAACACCGCAGGAAAACATGCTGTTTTTTCTCGCTATGCGCAAATATCTGGATGAATTCGACGGGGTAACACTCGATGTCTGAATCGAACAGATACTAATGTAATGGTGTACGAGCAACATCAAAAAAGGGCCATCGAGGCCCTTTTTTGATGCTTGGCAATAGATAAATTACATCAAACTTCAGCAACAGCCTTCATACTTAAACGTATACGGCCTTGCTTATCGATCTCCAGCACTTTGACCTTTACGGTCTCGCCTTCAGTCAATTTATCGCTGACATTTTCTACCCGCTCATCAGAAATCTGGGAAATATGCACCAAACCATCTTTACCAGGCAAGATTGTTACGAAGGCACCAAAATCCATCAGCTTGGCTACCCGACCTTCATAGATTGTACCCACCTCAACTTCGGCAGTAATCTGTTCAATGCGGCGTAACGCTTCCTGACCGGCAGCGCTATCTACAGAAGCAATTTTCACAGTACCTGTATCATCAATATCAATACTGGCACCTGTCTCTTCAGTCAAAGCACGAATGGTAGCGCCACCTTTACCGATGACATCACGTATTTTTTCTGGATTGATTTTGATAGTAATAATCCGGGGCGCATGCTCTGAAATATCTGCACGGGCTTCAGCAATCACTCTATTCATTTGTTCTAGAATATGTAGCCGACCATCTTTAGCCTGATCGAGCGCCACATTCATGATGTCGCGGGTAATTCCATCGATTTTTATATCCATTTGTAAAGCCGTAATACCATTAGTAGTACCAGCAACTTTAAAATCCATATCGCCCAAGTGATCTTCATCACCCAGGATATCAGTCAACACAGCCGATTGATCACCTTCTTTAATCAATCCCATGGCAATACCCGCTACCGGCGCCTTAATAGGAACACCAGCATCCATCAGTGACAGACTCGCACCACAAACAGAGGCCATGGAACTCGAACCATTCGACTCTGTAATTTCAGACACCACACGGACAACATATGGGAATTTTTCCAATCCTGGCATCATCGCCACAACACCGCGTTTAGCCAAACGACCGTGTCCGATCTCACGACGCTTTGGACTACCGACAAAACCCGTTTCACCAACACATGACGGTGGAAAATTGTAATGAAACATAAATGGGTCTTTACGCTCACCTTCAATGGCATCAATAATCTGTGCATCACGCTCGGTACCCAGCGTCGTCACAACTAAGGCCTGTGTCTCACCACGCGTAAATACGGCAGAACCATGGGCGCGCGCCAATACACCGACTTTCATATCAAGTCCACGAACAGTACGGGTATCACGACCATCTATACGCGGCTCACCGGCAATGATTCGACCACGGACAACCTTTTTCTCTAGTTTGCCAAATGCACCTTTGACCGTCTCTTCGTCCCACTGGCCACCTTCAGTTACCAGGCTTGCTACTGTGTTGGCACGAATCTCACTGAGCTTGTCCTGACGGGCAAGCTTTTCCTGTATTTGATAGGCAGCTATTACCTGATCGCCTGCATGAGAAGCGACCGCATCTGCAAGTGAATCATCAGTTGCCGGTGCCTGCCAGTCCCAATACTGGGTATTGAGTTCAGCAGCAAATTCACGTATCGCCTGAATAATGACCTGTTGTTGCTGATGACCAAACATAACAGCGTCTAACATAACTTGTTCAGAAAGCTCACTGGCCTCTGATTCAACCATTAACACCGCATTCTCTGTTCCGGCAATAACGAGATCTAGCTGTGAATCGGCAAGCACACTCTGTGTTGGGTTCAATATATAGTCGCCATCTTTGTAACCCACGCGGGCAGCCCCTATGGGACCGCTAAATGGCAAACCGGCGATGACTGTTGCCGCTGAAGCGCCAATAATGGCAGGAATATCAGGATCAATTTCTTTGTCTAAAGAAACTACCGTAGCAATGATCTGTACTTCATTTTTAAAACCCTTTGGAAACAAGGGGCGCATAGGTCGATCAATCAGACGTGAAGTCAGCGTCTCTTTTTCACTTGGGCGACCTTCACGTTTAAAAAAACCACCGGGTATCTTACCTGCGGCATAGGTACGTTCCTGATAGTTGACAGTCAATGGAAAGAAGTCACGACCTTCATCGCCCTCTTTTTTTCCAACAACAGTTACCATCACTGTTGTATCGCCCATACTCACCATTACGGCTCCGGATGCTTGTCGTGCAATAGCACCACTTTCCAGGGTTACGGTATGGTCGCCGTACTGGACTACTTTTTTTACAGATGTCACGGTATATTCCTTAAATTTTTAAATCGACAGACAGGTTGGTCGTCGGCTGACAACCAAAATTCGAATATCATCGTACACGTTGCAACCAGTCATGATGACTGGTTTACAACGGTAGTGATCAATGTTATTTGCGCAATCCAAGACGGGCAATCAGATCCTGATAACGTCCCTGATCCTTTTTTCGCAGATAGTCCAGTAACTTTCGACGGCTACTTACCATCTTCAGCAACCCCTGGCGCGAATGATGGTCATGTATGTGAGCCTTGAAGTGACCCGATAATTGATCGATACGAGCAGATAATAATGCAACCTGAACTTCTGGTGAACCAGTATCACCTTCGTCACGTTGATAGTCTTTAACCACTGTCATTTTGTGTTCGCTACTTAGCGCCATAATATCCTCTAAATCTTGAGCCTGATTAATGCAGGCCACATTCTATCTACTAATCGCCCTAAATGACAAGAAATATCATGTCATTAGGATAAAAAACAGAGAAATATGACCACTTAAAGACTGAGTAGACGCTTGGGAGCCAAGCGACCATCATCTAACATATGGCCAACTCCGAGAAATTGTTCAGGTTTTGCATAAACCCTGACCAACCCCTGACTCGGAGCCTTTGATACCATAACAGCCTGCCCACGCTTGAGGAAATAAGCCACATCATCACTCAACTGGATTTCAGGCCAATCCATCAATGCCTTGTCTGGCCCCATTAACAAGCCATCGAGCGCCGAGTAGGTATCTGCTATAGCCTCAAGCTGTGGCATGGTAACCATATGTTGGATATCAAATGTCCCCACACCATCACGATGTAAAGCCGCAATATGTGCTCCGCAACCTAGGCGCTCACCTATATCTTCGGCCAAGGTACGAACATAGGTGCCTTTAGAACAATGCACACTGATTTCAAGACGATCGCCTTCAAGACTGATAACTTGAAGATCATAAATGGTAACCTGACGCGGCGCACGTTCAACGACAATGCCTTGGTGTGCAAGCTTATAGAGCGGTTGACCATTTTGTTTGAGCGCTGAATGCATGGGTGGAATTTGTTCAATCACACCATTAAAATCCAGCAATATTTCTTCAAGTTGCCCCATCGTCACGCTGGAATAATCGCGCTGTTCTATCACCTCACCTTCGGCATCCCCGGTATTCGTCCGCTCACCCAGCTTAATGACAGCCTGGTAATATTTATTTGAATCCAGTAAAAAGCCTGAAAGCTTTGTCGCTTCACCAAAACAGATCGGCAACATGCCTGTTGCAAGGGGGTCAAGGCTACCGGTATGCCCAGCCTTTCGAGCAGCAAAGATGCGCTTTACCTGTTGCAAAGCAGCATTTGAGGTCAGTCCTTTAGGTTTGTCGAGTAATAAAATGCCATTAACTGGCCGACCATCCTGTCGTCTGCGACGGGCCATAGTTTTATTTCTCCGAGGATTGATTATCGTCAGTGACAGCACTTTTAATCAATGCTGCCAGATGATTGGCATTTTCGGTTGTTTGATCATGAATGAATTTTAATGCGGGTGTCGTGCGCAGCGACAACTGCCGCGATAATTCTCTACGCAAAAATCCTGCGGCATGATTTAAAGCGGCCACAGCTTCTATTGCTGCATCCGTTTTATCCAACACTGATACGAATACTTTTGCATGCGCCAGATCAGTTGTTACTTCAACATCGGTCAGTGTGACCAGCCCCACCCGCGGATCCTTAATTTCTTGCTGAATCAACTGAGCCAGCTCACGGCGAATCAACTCAGCCACGCGTGTGGTACGACTATATTCTTTCGCCATCGGTATAAGCCGTTAGAGATTGCGTTTGACTTCTATGCGATCAAACACCTCGATCTGGTCACCCGGCTTGACATCATTGTAATTTTTAACTCCGATACCACACTCAACACCCGCCTTCACTTCATTAACGTCATCCTTGAAACGACGTAAAGATTCCAGCTCGCCTTCATAGATCACGACATTATCTCGCAACACACGAATAGGGCTATTACGCTTAACTGTACCTTCGATGACAAGACAACCGGCAATCGCACCAAATTTAGGTGATTTAAAGACATCACGCACCTCGGCCAGACCGATAATTTCTTCCTTGATCTCAGGCGACAACATACCGCCCAAGGCTGCTTTAACCTCATCAATCGCATCATAGATCACACTGTAATAACGCAAATCCACGCCATTGTCTTCTTTGACACGTCGTGCAGAGGCATCAGCACGGACATTAAAACCAATGACTATTGCTGAAGATGCGAGAGCTAAGTTGATATCTGACTCGGTTATACCTCCGACGCCACTGGCAATAATTTTTACTGCAACCTCGTCAGTCGATAATTTCGTCAAAGATTCATTCAAGGCTTCCACCGAACCCTGCACATCAGCCTTGAGAAGAATATTAAGTATATTGACCTTACTTTGATCCATCTGAGAAAAGACATTGGCCAGATTGGCCGCCTTCTGACGAGCAATACGCACATCGCGGAGCTTGCCTTGACGAAATAATGCAACCTCACGCGCCTTGCGCTCATCGGCGACGGCAACGGCATCATCACCAGCACTCGGCACACCTGACAGGCCAAGAATAACGACAGGCATCGATGGTCCAGCCTCAGTAATATAGCGCCCGGCTTCATCCATCATTGCCCGCACACGGCCAAATTCCTGACCAACTAAAATCATATCACCCTTATGAAGCGTACCCGATTGAACCAGAATGGTTGCAACGGCTCCACGTCCTTTATCCAAACTCGACTCGATAACCGTACCACGCGCATACCCGCTAACCGGCGCCTTTAACTCAAGCACTTCCGATTGCAATAACAAACCATCAAGTAATGCATCAATACCATCACCTGTCTTTGCTGACACATTAAAAAACATCGTGTCACCACCCCAATCCTCAGAAACAACCTCATGCTGGGCCAGCTCCTGTTTAACTCGATCGGGATCAGCCTCAGGCTTATCGACTTTATTGATGACAACAACCAATGGCACTTCAGCAGCACGTGCGTGCTGAATGGCTTCCACTGTCTGAGGCTTGACCCCATCATCAGCGGCTACGATCAACACCACGATGTCTGTTACATCAGCACCTCGCGCACGCATGGCTGTAAAAGCAGCATGACCAGGGGTGTCCAGAAAGGTAACGATCCCTTTGTCAGTTTCTACATGATAGGCACCCATATGCTGGGTTATGCCACCGGCTTCTCCAGCCGCAACACGTGTTTTGCGAATGTAATCCAGTAGCGAAGTTTTACCATGATCGACGTGCCCCATTATCGTCACGACAGGTGCGCGTACGTGTAACTCGGCCTCATCGTCAGCTTCGCCAATCAGATCCTCTTCGACCTGATTTTCTTTCAACATTTTTGGTGTATGACCAAGTTCCTCAACCACCAGTGCAGCAGTTTCTTGATCTAGCACCTGATTGATTGTCACCATGCTACCCAGATTCATCATGACCTTAATCACTTCTGCGACCTTGATCGACATCTTTTGGGCCAACTCAGCAACCGTAATGGTTTCCGGTAACATGATTTCTCGCACAATCGGAGCTGACGGTAATTCAAAACCATGCTGACCACTGCCGCTCGACCGTTGCACAGATGGTGCAGACCGGGTCTTCTTCTTACGCCGGCGAGCACCACCTTCAGAAGCCACGTGTAACTCCTTACGACCGTAACGCGTATCACGATCCTCACGGTCATTACGCTCACGCTCTTTACGCTTCTTGGGTTTTTTCTCAACGGTTGCTGTTTCAGTTTTTGGTTCAGGTTTAACAGGTGGCTTCGCCGCTTCTTCTGCAGCACGTTTGGCCTCTTCCTCTGCTAAACGGAGCGCTTCGGCTTCTTGACGCGCAGCTTCTTCTGCAGCAGCCGCCGCATCTATTGCAGCCTGTTGAGCCTTGCGTAACTGCTCAGCTTCTTCTGCCTGTTGTTGTTTGCGCTCATCCTGAATTCGCTGTTCTTCATCTCGTTTTGCTGCCTCTTCTGCAGCAAGGTCCTTACGCATGGCGTAAGTGCGTTTACCACGAAATTCAACACTCACTTTTTTACTGGTGCCACGCTGCGAACCTGTTTGCTTCAACTCGCTGACAGATTTACGCCTCAAGGTGATTTTTTTAGGTTCATCACTCGCGGCAACCTTTTTACCATGACTACTACGCAAGAAACTTAAAAGTTCAAGCTTGTCATCATCACTGATGGTTTCATCAGCCTTACGTTCACCAAGTCCTGCCTCACCCAATTGTGTCAAAAGACGTTCAACGGGGATGCCGACTACTTCCGCAAGTTGTTTTACTGTTACTTCAGCCATAAATTACAACCGTGTTATCAACCGTGTTCTTCTGCAAACCATGGCGCTCGGGCAGCCATAATCAACTGGCTAGCACGATCTTCATCAATGTCTGCAACCTCAAGCAAATCATCGATTGCCTGTTCTGCTAAATCTTCCTGTGTAACGATACCCTTGCTCGCCAAACGAAATGCCAATGCCTCATCCATCCCTTCTAGCGCCAACAAGTCTTCTGCTGGTGGTGTCGCATCCAATGTTTCTTCTTTAGCAATCGCCCGTGTCAATAACACATCGCGGGCACGATCCCTGAGCTCCTGAACGATATCTTCATCAAACTCTTCGATTTGCAGCAACTCTTTGGTCGGCACATAGGCAATTTCTTCTATGCTGGCAAACCCTTCCTGCACAAAAATGATTGCAATTTCTTCATCGACATCAAGCTGCTCCATAAACATCTGCTGCAATCGTTGAACTTCAACTTCATTTTTCTCCTCAGCTTGCGCCGCGGTCATGACATTGAGTTCCCATTTGGTCAGCTGACTGGCCAAACGAACGTTTTGTCCTGCACGTCCTATTGCTTGAGAGAGCTGCTCCTCATTGACAGCCAGATCCATAAAGCCTTTCTCTTCATCAACGATGATAGATTCAACCTCAGCAGGAGACATCGAGTTGATCACATATTGAGCGGGGTTTTCATCCCACAATATAATATCAATGCGCTCACCAGATAATTCGTTTGAAACACTTTGTACGCGCGACCCACGCATACCGACACAAGCACCGACGGGATCGATACGGGGGTCATTACTCCTAACCGCAATTTTCGCACGTAGGCCAGGATCACGTGCCGCGCCTAAGATATCAATCAAACCTTCGCCGACCTCTGGCACTTCAAGCTTGAATAACTCGATCAGCAATTCAGGTGCTGTTCTACTGATAAACAGTTGTGGGCCGCGCTGCTCAGAACGGACATCACGTAAATAACCGCGCAATCGATCTCCAGCTCGCACCGCCTCGCGAGGAATCATATCTTCACGCAAAATAACGGCTTCGGCATTACCGCCTAAATCAAGAATAATATTTCCGCGATCCAGGCGTTTAACGACACCAGTGACCAGCTCACCAATACGATCCTGGAATTGCTCAACAACCTGGGCCCGTTCAGCCTCGCGCACTTTTTGAATAATAACCTGTTTGGCGGTTTGTGCAGCAATTCGTCCAAATGCCATGGATTCAATTGGCTCTTCGATATAATCACCTACTGTCAAATCAGCCGAACGCTGTGCGGCATCACTCAAGCTAATATGCGAATCACTAAAATTAGGCTCTTCTGCTTCGGCAAAACTTTCATCTTCAATTACCAGCCAGCGGCGAAAGGTTTCGTATTCACCCGATGCCCTGTCGATAGCGACACGCACATCGATTTCGCCTTCATGGCGCTTCTTGGTAGCTGCAGCCAAGGCGGCTTCGATGGCACCGACAATTATTTCCTTGTCTATGCCTCTTTCATTTGACACAGCATCAACTACATATAGTATTTCTTTACTCATTTTCTCGTCTCTTTCTCAGACTGGCCGGCTATCATAGCCGAAGCCATCAAATTTCGGGAACCAAACGCGCTTTGTCTATTGCATCAATCTCAAATGTATACGTCTCGCCATCGACCTCGATCAGTATCTCACCTTCGGCCTGATTAACACCGCGCAAACGTCCAGTAAAATTACGTCGGCCTTCATAAGCCATATGCAAGTGTATCTTGGCCAGGCTTCCAGTAAATTGTTCAAAATGCTCAAGCTTGAACAACATTCTGTCCAAACCGGGTGAAGACACCTCCAGCGTATAATGCTCGCGGATCGGATCCTCTACGTCGAGTATAGCGCTGACCTGATGACTCACATCGCTGCAATCATCTACGGTTACACCAGACTCCCTATCTATATATATGCGCAGTAATGAGCGCTTACCCTGCGGTATAAATTCAATACCCACCAATTCACAGCCCAATACATTGATAGCAGGCTCTAACATAGCCTGAAGTTCCTGGTGTGCCTGGCGCATCATTCCTACCTACTCAAACAAAAAATGGGCCCATTGGCCCACTCAAAAATGCGCTAATTTACTGTAAGCAAGTTCAACTACAGCAATTACGCAATCAACATTACTCAGTAAAGCAGCGTTTCAAACATGAGTGATAACCTCAATCGTCCACCCAAACCAATAACATCTACGCGATGCCCTGCTCCCGATTTGGACGAAATTATAGGACCCTGACCACTATTTTGCAATAGCCGATACAGTAGCGCTATCATTCTGGCAATCTCTTACCTGCTGGTTACAACTACGACGATGTAATCCCATATATTTATGTGCCCGAAGGATCGACTTTTTCTTCAGCTCAGGTCAACATAAGCACCATGAAGTACGTACGACTGACTCAGCTTACCCTGACAATCATATTAATCCCGTTGCTTGCTATAGCAACGGCGAATGCCATTATTTTGACATCCACTCAAAATCAGGTCTACAGCGACACCAGCAATATCGCGCCCGGACGCATTGGCTTAGTGCTCGGCTGCCCACCGATGGTAGCTAGCGGGGCACCCAACACCTACTTCGAACAACGCATGGACGCTGTAGCAAAATTATTTAAAGCGAATAAGATACGCAAGGTAATATTGAGCGGGGCCACCGACGGTGGCAGTTATAACGAACCTCAGGCTATGAAACGCGCATTAATCAAACGCGGACTCAGGCTACCGGCGCTGCTCATCGATGACAGAGGTAATCGCACTTTTGATTCATTAACTAACATGTCACATGACTATAATGGTCAGCCCATCATTATTATCACCCAGCGCTCCCACGCCAGACGGGCACTCTATTTGGCCAAACACCTGAACATTGATGCCATAGCCTACGATGCGCAAACAGACGATTTTAGCGACACCTTGATTTTAACGCTGAGGGAGTCATTAGCACGGGTCCGTGCAATACTCGATATCTACTGGCCTGAAGTCAGATTCGTATAATTTTCTGTCAAAACAGCCATAGTATCCCACTCTGTAAAACTGATTGAGCGGGATACCAGTATAAACAAAGTCAGGAACCGGAAGATTGCTTTGCTGGACAAGTCTTTATGCCGAACAGGGTGTACGCGGGGCACCAGCCGATTATTCCTGTAACCAATGGAATTACACCAATCCAGGCCCATACCCCTAAGGTCCCGGTATAAGCCAATCCCACAAGGGCCAATCCCGCAACTATACGTACCACACGATCTAATATTCCTACGTTCATTTCAGCCTCTCCTTTTGATGACAATTTACTTTACTACCTGAAATGTAGTGTACAGACTCCCGCACCATATTCAGTAACATTGTCACATAACATCAATTATCACCGAGTTTTTTTAATGCCTCTGGATTTTCGATTGTCAGACTGCCACGTTGCAGATAGATAACACCACGCTTCTCCAGCTCTTTCAACAGACGACTAACTACTTCCCTGGCCGTACCCAACTCATTAGCGATATCCTGATGCGTCATATGTAAAATCCGTTGTTGCCCCATGTGCTGCACCAGAAAATTTGCTAACCGCACATCCATGCGTTCAAAAGCAATGGTATTGATAAGATAAAGCAAGTCAGCGACACGACGAGCATAACCAGAAAATACAAAATGACGAAAACCGGCAGAAGTTGCCATTGCGTGATCAAAACTATCGGCCGGAATCATGGCTGCATGTACCGGTGTTTCAGTTATCGCTTCGGCTTGATAAACCTCATTAGCCAGCAAACAACTTGTTGTCAGGATGCATGACTCGCCATCACCAACGCGATACAAAACAATCTCATGGCCATTATGCGAATACATTTGCACACGTACAGACCCGCTGAGAACTAATAAATAATGTTTGCACTGATCACCAACATGGTAAACCGATTTCCCCGCAGGCAAATCGACAAAACCAACATGACTCACTAGCTCGGCCTTTTCGACAGGATCTATCGTGGCTAATAGTGGAAATTGTTGTAACCAATCATTCATATTTTTTACTGCCCGATTTGATGATTTCGATAATTATACATAACACCTGCTGCACTGGACTAGATGATATCCTGCGACAATATGTCGCGCGACATTATGTCATCTTCCAAGTTACATTACCGATAAGTAACATATCAGCTACTTATTTACGTTATTCAAGGAAGCAAGGCATGCTCATATTTCCAGTTCGGTACAAATCAGTTCGTTTCCTGGGTCTAGTGTTTACGATCCTGGCATTAACTACCCAAATCACTGCATGTAACGATAGCAGTAATTCCAGTAGCTCTACAATAACGGGCAGCGTCTTCGCGGCACCTGTCGATGGTGCAGTATGTGAATTGCAAGACACCAATGGTGCAAGCATCATTCAAAATAGTTTTTCAACCAATGCCAATGGTGAATACAGTGTCAATATTCAAACGTCACGTTTAAATCAGGACATGGTGTTGAGCTGTACTGGCGGTAGCTATACAGATGAGGCCACAGGCGCATCAACGGCTGCCGGTAACATAACTGCCTATGTTGCCAGCGGCACCATAGGCGATGGCGATCAAATCCATGCAACGCCTGAGAGCACCATTATTCAGCGTCTCGTCACCGTCCATAATCTGACACTCATTGAAGCAGAGAATGCCTTCGCAGCCGCGTTCAATTACGATGTAGACACCAGTATTGCGCCAACCAATGCCAATAGCCCCAGTAGCAACAGCAGTGACGCCCAAAAACTGGCCGGTCTACGTGCAGCTGCCTTCAGTCAATTAACAATGGAAATGGGGCTCTCAGCAGGAGAACAACTAGACTTGTTAAATGCCATCGCTCTGGATCTCAAGGATGGCACATTAGACGGCAAAGAGGGTGTCAACGCTATCACCATTAACGGTACAATAATTGATCTTTCTAACGATATACAAGACCGTTTTACACAGGCACTACTGAACTTTCATAACAGTAATAACAATGCCACCGGCCTCGGTAATGAAAAACTTGGCGCCCTGCCGTTCGCCAAGACTGTCATGACTACAAACCATATTGTCGAATATCTGTCCGGCATGATGATGACCTCTGAAGGAATGAGCCAATTTCAAATCAGGGTAACCGACCGGAGCAATGACACAGCTGCAACCGGCCTCAATGTCACGCTAATGCCGATGATGAACATGGCAAATAATTTGATGCATTCCACACCAGCACAGGCAACTTGCGCTGAAAGCACAACGCTCGGCACCTACGATTGCACGGTGTTTTATATCATGCCATCGGTCATGGCTAGCGGCATCAGCATGGGTTACTGGGATTTACAAATCATGGTAGCCATGAATGAAACAGCACACTTTTACCCCACAGTGATGATGGCAATGGGTGATACTGCCAAAGCCGATCTCAAAGGGAGTTCATCTGATCAAATCATGAGCATGTCCGGTGGTACCGAAAATCGTCGTTACCATATCTTCAATGCCGGATTAACTTCCAATAATGCATTTACTGTCTTTATCGCTGCACGTGAAGGCATGATGAGTATGCCAGCACTCGTTAGCGGTACAGAACTTAATACCGGCACAATGTACGCGTTAACTCCAGGCACCATCACCGCCGAAATGTCGCTGGATGGTACAAGCTGGACATCAGCCACAACAACAAATGATGGCTTTTGGTCAGCCGATTTGACTGGCATCTCCGGTATGAGTAGTTTACCGATCTATGTCAGACTCACTATCGACACTGAACAAAAAACAACCAATGGTATGGCGCCCGATGGGATGAGCACTGATCCCGTTAATACCAATGAATTTGCGACATTCACAGTCACGCCTGGTGGTTCAAGTATGGGTAACTAGAGGCTTATGTTAAATAAAGTTAAATCAATAAAATCTGCAACGGCGCTGACAATTTTCGTCAGCGCCTTTAGCTTTTCTACAACGGCCTTGTCCGCATCGTGTTGCGGTGGTGGTTCAGCATCCTCTCTGATCTTGCCAAAGTTTTCACGGGCCATGATCGATACCAGCGTCGATGTCGAACACTACAACGGTTTTTGGGATAACGATGGCAATCTCGGCAATGATCCTCAAGGATCAAACCTGAATCAATACCGATTCAATATTAGCTATGCCTATCGCCTGACACCGCGTTGGCAAGCTTCGGCCACATTACCTTACGTTTGGAACCGCAACCGCTATGCCAGCCTGACACGCAATACCAGCGGCCTGGGTGATGCCAGCGCATCACTATGGTACGAGGCCTTTGACAAGATCGCCTGTGTCTGGAATGTGAATACCTGGGAAGACCTGTTACCAGCCATCTATTGGGGCGGAACACTGACCATACCAACAGGGATTTCACCCTACGATGACGTCAATGACAACTTTGATATCACCGGTCGTGGTGCCTATCGACTCGATGCATCAGTACTGATAGATAAAACTATCTACCCCTGGAATGTCAGCATCAGCGCCAGTTATGGTAAATATCTCGAACGTCCAGTCAATAGGGAGTACGGAAACTACGTCGCACCCTATGATAAACAACTCGGGGATCGGTTTAATTCCACCGCATCATTTGGCTACACCTATTTTACCGATACCATGGAATCACTGACCGGCACACTTGCCTACGCCTATCTGAAAGAAGGTAAATCTCGTATTGATGGAGCAATTGACCCGACGTCAGGTATACGCAAGGAATCCATATCTGCAACAGTGGCCTGGGCCAGTGAAGACCGCGACTGGGTAGCAAAGATTACCTGGAGTCATTCACCGAGACTCGATGGCTGGGGTAAAAACTTCCCGACCACTGACATCACAACTGTAGGTATCAGCCATGTCCTGCGTTAAATTGATATACAGCACGCTGTTCATTATCCTCATGGGCCTCGCACTTTCTGCCTGCAATGACCTGACGAACGACCTGCTCCCATCCAGCAGCGATAAACGCGCCACTGTCATCGCTGGCTCGACTGGCAATCAACCAGGGCAGATCGCTGCCAACTTTATTATCAAAGACAGTCTCAATAATGACTTTATACTGGCAGACTATTTAACGGGCGGAAGCCAGCCCACCGATGTTGTTGTGCTCTATTTCACTATGTGGTGCCCCGTGTGCCTTTCACACAGCGATCACATTTACAACACAGTGATGCCACAATTCAACGCCCGTGGTAACGTCATCTATGGACTGGTGGATTATGTATCAGGCAGTGTTTCAGCAACCCGGGCGTCAGAAGTCGCAAACGGCTATGCTGGCAGCGATTTCATCGCTTTATCAGATATCGATCAATCGCTCTTTAATCAACTCAACGGCTCCATGGGTGTTATCATCGTTATCGATAATGATGGTACCATTTTACTCAATGAAGATTTTCGTAATGGCCAGGCACTGCAAACAATTCTGGACCAACAACTGCCATGAATAAACGGCTACTATTTATTATTTTGATAATGGCATTTTCTACAGCTACGAATGCGAATGGCCTGGAAGATGACAAGAATGCCGGCCAACGAATTTACGAAAGCTACTGCGCTATAGCCTGCCATCAGGCACCCAACGCCAATCGTTTGAATGCCAAACAATGGCAGATCGTATTAAATACGATGCAAAAAAGATTAAAAAGTGCTGGCATGCCACAACTCACAGAAAATGAATTACACCAGCTAATGCAGTATCTCACTCAATCTAAAGTTGAGAAATAAATGACTACCAAACCACACGCAAAATTAGTGCTCATCGTAGTATCGCTAATATTTGCAAGCCAGGCTTATTGTGGAGATATTGAACCAGGCAACCGAATGTCGGTTCCTGATTTAAAATGGCAAGATAGCGACGGAAACACGCATCATTTAAAAGATTCGTCAGGCAAACCTCGCATCCTGCATTTCTGGGCTGCCTGGTGTATACCCTGTCGAGAAGAAATGCCACAGCTTATGCAATGGCGAAATGATAATCCTGATATCGAAGTCATTTGCCTATCACTCGACAAACGCATGTCTCAGACAAAATACTTTATTAACAAACATCAACTAACAATGCCTGCTCTGCTCCTTGATGAAGATGACGCTGACAAGCTGGATATAACTGTCGTACCGTATACGATTTTTGTATCACCAGACAACCTTTTCTTTGGACAAATGTTTGGTATCGCCGACTGGGAGAATCAATCATTCACACAGCAGGTCTATCAGCAATTTGGCATAACGGCCCAATCAGCTCGTTTGTCATCTAGTCAATAAGCTAGAATTATCGGCGCACAGGTCGCCGTTGCAATTTCCGCTGCAATGTCCGCCGGTGCATATTCAATGCACGAGCCGTCGCCGAGATGTTGCCATCATGCTCAGACAGTACCTTTTGAATATGCTCCCACTCCAGGCGATTTACCGACAAGGGTTGATCAGACACAGCAATAGTCGCATCACCATCCGGCTTATGAAAAGCAGCAACAACATCATCAGCATCAACAGGCTTGGCCAGATAATGCGTTGCACCGAGTTTGACTGCTTCAACAGCTGTAGCAATACTGGCATAGCCCGTCACAACTACGATGTGAGTATTGGCATCGAGCGCAATTAGATAACGTACCAGTTCAAGCCCCGATTTGCCCGGCATATTTAAATCTATCGTTGCATATTCCGGCGGATTATCCTGACTGAGCGCTATTGCCTCATCAACATCATGAGCAATCGTCACTGCAAATCCACGCCGTGTCAGAGCCCGGGATAATACTTGCGCGAATACATCATCGTCATCGACCAACAACAAGCTTGATTGATCTACCTGACCCAGATCATCAGTTTTCCCCATCTTTAGACCTCCAAACCGATCAGTGGCAAAATCAATTGAACATGTACACCCGTTCCGTCGACTCTATTATTGATTTTCATAGCGCCTTTATAACGCTCGATAACACTGCGGGAAAGATACAAGCCCAAGCCATGACCATCTTCCTTAGTTGTGTAAAATGGCGTACCGACAGCGGCCAATTGAGCTGCGTCCAGCCCTAACCCATGATCAAAAATATCCAGCCGTAACTGCTGACTATCCCAGTAGACATTGACTTCGACACTGTCAATTGAGGCATCGGCGGCATTATTGAGGATATTAATAATCGCTTGAGTTAATGTTTTTTCAGTCAATATTTCAGGTACAGGCTCGACACCTTCCATATGTAGAGTCACTTGCGCCTGCGGTCTGATTAACTGCCAATGTTGCAAGATTTCACGAATATAGCTATCTATCGTGGTACGACTGCCACCCTCACCACGCGCCTGTCCAGTCGTTGCTGAAATATCAGATAAAATCGCTTTGCAACGATCAAGCTGACCGCGAATAATTCTCGCCTTGTCAAGAATATCTGGATTATCTGCATGATCATATTTAAGCTCGTTAACCAGGACAGCCATCGTCGACAGTGGTGTTCCCAGTTCGTGAGCAGCTCCTGTTGCGAGCGTCCCCAGGGCAACCAGGTGTTCATCATGCAATGATTTTTCTCTCGATTTAGCCAATGCCAGATCCCGTTCACGCAGGCTACTGGACATACGCACCACGAAAAAGACAACCAGTCCGGCACTTAATAGAAAGCTGAACCACATACCCAGGACATGTAGACCAAAACTACCATTTGCGCCAGATACACTCAAATGATCATGGGGCAGCGGAATATAAAACAGGATCAAAAGCGAATAACAACCAATTGTCAAAACAGCCATTATTGCTGTAAATCGCGGAGGTAAAATCGAGGCGGCAATGACTAATGGCAGCAAAAACAATGAAACAAAGGGATTGGTATAACCACCTGAAAAATACAACAAGGCAGCTAAGACAACTGTATCCAGCGCTAGCTGAACTCCAAATTCTGTCGCTGATAATGGATCATTTCGCTTATATCTGTACCACGACAAGATATTAATCACAGCATGCGCGGCAATCACTATAGCGATCCACTTTACCGGCAGACGCATATGCAACCATTCGGTCGCAAGACATAAAACACATAGCTCACAAAAGATTGCAATGCTACGCAATACCAAAAGCCGCCTCATATTCGAGGCAAGTACAGTCTCAGTGGATGCAGGAAAACTCAACATATCGCGAGACAATATCATACTGTGCGGCACATCGCTTTCGATTTATGACTAGCACTCAAGCTCGATATCTAACGCTACGGCAAGCCTCGGATATCTTTAAAAACGGGCTAACTAATCAGCACATACAGAATCAAAGTGTAAATTTAGCTACATTTGTCAGAAATATTACAATCAAAATTTATGTGTTTATTCGATAGTCAACCGTAATCCAGTAACAGCTCGCAATATGTGATGTTTAATTCTAGATGCCTACCCTTGCTGTCTAAACTGCGCTAAGATCAGCAGTGGTGAATATATAATCATTTCTGACGGGTTGAGGACATAATGAATATTAAAATAATAGCAATATTCTTGGTGCTTTTATTGTCACCATACACGAGCGTCATGGCGAAAAATTTTGGTTACAATTATTTTGGCTTTGATTTTGGCTCAATCAATTACAATGATA
>Ga0316190_10001075_pt1 | contig 19545 bp, 19 predicted proteins | sample Eddworburrow2_MG_FD_204929 | JGI IMG/M metagenome (GOLD analysis project Ga0316190, IMG submission 204929) | Coastal sediment microbial communities from Maine, United States - Eddy worm burrow 2 | ecosystem: Environmental > Aquatic > Marine > Coastal > Sediment | place: USA: Maine | collected... | reverse complement strand
AGCGTAGCATAATCCTCTGCCATCATTTGCTCATCAGTTGGACCCTGCAGTAGTTGCTCACAAATCAGATCGACAGTTGGATTCCATCCTGCTGAAATAATCTCTTCGCCTTAGTGGTTTTCATGACACACCTTCTTGTGTTTGAACTGCTCTACAGCTTACAACTGCCAAATCTGAATTCGCGGTCTTGGCATGTCATATCCTACTGAAATTTAGAATAAATTACATTGGACTTTGGTACAGGAAATTAAAACAGGACGTCTCTGTCGGGTTGTTGAATAATTCCAGGTGGAAATCGATGGCGCTTGTAGATAGTTTTGGATGTATTTATGGATCTATTTCCCCCAGATAGAGTTAACTTGTCAGTGCCCTGTCTATCATTTCTGGAATTTTATGTATGCAACAAACCTTGCTTCACGTGGTAGTCACGGTACTTGGTGTCTTCTTTCAAGAGGTGTTGGATCAAAACTTTTCTCATTTCTAGCCCGGCCTCGAGCCACCCACGCTCTATCTTGCCGCGATCAATGCTTTTCATGATTTCGTTTAAAAAAGCGGTGATCTGGACATGTTTCTGGGCATGCATTTCTGCTTCCGGGTAGCCCCACTCCTTTAACAATGCTTCCTCATGTGCAAAGTGCATCACTGCATCATCCAGAATGGCTTGCATACGACTTTTAATCTCTTTCTTATTCATTTGTAAAACGATGGCCTCGTTAAGTTCGTTCACTAACCTGATGAAGTGCTGGTGTTCGGCATCTATCTCCGGGTTGAACATACTTAAACTATCGTTCCAATCTATCCACGATATAGACTTATCTTCCAATGTTGATCCTTCGCTATTCAAGGTATTGACAAGTTAACTCCTAAAGCCGAAAAAACACAATCAAATAATCCCTCTATATTGCCACCACATTTTTCCAACACGCAAACGCAAAAAACTATAATTTGTAGTTGAAATTAGGAGACGGCCTAGGTTAAATAAATTATAAAACCAGACGGCATATCGAATTATCATAGGCGGCAACCTATGGTGATTAAAGGTCTATTTTGGCATATCATGACTCGGTTATTCCCAACTTGGAGTTAATTTGTCAGTGCCCGCCAATACCTCCTAAATTGACTTAACCTTTCTACATCAACTGTGCGTTGACATACATGGTTAAAGCAAAAAGCCAGATTCCAGCATCATATAAATTATTCTGAATATCCCAACACTACTGTTGTTTCGATAATCTTACTACCGCGCAGAATGGTAATTGTAACTTTTTCTCCCGCTTGATGATTTTCCATAACATTTAATAATTCATCTGTATTGCTGACTGTTGAACCGGATATAGCCAAGAGTTCGTCACCCACAGTAACCGTTCCGTCCGCCTTTCGATAAAAAGGTCTTATTCCAGCAAGATCTGCTGGGCCGTCTCGTTCCACGCCGACGATCACTAGACCTGGTGGCAGTTGCAACATATTCCTAACATCATCCGACGCAACTTGTATGCCCAATGTCGGCCTGATAAATTTTCCATCACGAATCAGACGTGGCACGATGCGTCTTACTTCATCAACAGGAATTGCGAACCCAATCCCGGCATAAGCACCGCTGGGACTATAGATAGCTGTATTAACTCCGATCAATCGGCCGCTGGAATCGAGCAAGGGGCCGCCCGAGTTTCCCGGGTTTATTGCAGCATCTGTCTGTATTACTCCTTGAATTGGACGTTGAGTAACTGATTGTATTTTTCGATTCAGTGCACTGACTATGCCAGATGTCAACGTCTGATCCAATCCAAACGGATTGCCTATCGCGTATACCTTTTGCCCGACCTTAAGATTGTTGCTTTCTCCAACGAGTATGGGTTTTAGTTTATTTTTCGGGGCATCTATTCGCAAAACAGCAAGATCGCGATCTGGGAACGCACCCACCAACTCTGCCTTCCAACTCGACTGATCCGACAGCGTCACCCGCGCAGCATTGCCGTCCAGAATGACATGGTAATTAGTTACAACATGGCCTTTCTCGTCCCAGATAAATCCGGTACCGGTACCTCTTGGGACCTGCATCACATCCAATGTTAAAAGGTTGGTTGCCAACTTCAGTGTCGTGATATGCACAACCGATGGAGACGTATTACTGAATACCGCTATGTTGTTCTGCTCATCCTCAGCCAACGTACCACTTGGTGTTACCTCTCGGAACTTCAATTCAGATGCTGTATTTGTATTATTTTCCCAAGGTCTAAAAAATACAACTAACATCAAAATCAGAAGGAACAGTGCCCAATAAACTAATAGAAATTTACGATTGAACATGTCTTCAGAGAAATATGAAAGTGTCTTTGATATTTTTTATTGATGCTTGCAGAAAATTATTAGTTATTCGATCCAAGAGTCTCTCCTAAATATAAGGAAGTTACAGGTACATATCTTGGGTTGAATTATTATCTTTCAAGAAGTGAAATTCCTAACATTCTGGAAATTAAATATGAATTTTAGGATTGGCGATCATAATTTACAGTGTGAGGTGCACTATTAACCAGCAGTCCCAGGTTCGAGCTTTGGTCTAGGAACCATGAACCTTAAGCAAAAGTACTCTATAAAAAAGCCCCTTATTTTAAGAGTATTTTTCGCTTGATTTTTTTACCAACCCTGCTAGTTATAGAAGATTTTACCGGTTTTCAACCCGATAGCTCTGACGGGTATACCGCCAGTTATAGTCAGCAACTTGAATATCTCCTGTTGAGTGATAGACTGAGGTAAGAAACAAAGGTACGCAGCATGATCTACTGGCCGATTAGTCTCACTAACAGTGCTCAGGAATAAACACCATGTTAAGAAAATCACATCTCAGGCGACCTTTAGCAGCCATGCTCGTGATAGCGGGAGGGATGATGATGCTTCTGGCTCTTGAAACATTGGCAGGTGCATTACTGTTAGTCATAGGGATCATTATTGAAGTGGTCGGGATGACACTGCAGCATCGTGATCGACCATAACTCGCCCGAAATGAATAAGGACTCCCTACATCCGCAACTTACCACCGCTGGAGATGACCCTTACCTCATGGCGAGAAATCAGATGGTCAAAGAGATTCACGCGATGGCGAATGACATTCACTGTCACCCTCCGATCCCGATTTCTGAAAAAGTCCTCTCAATCATGAAAAGTGTGCCGCGCCACCTCTTCGTTCCTGATAACGTACGGAATTTTGCTTACTACAATCGACCTTTGCACATCGGGTATGAGCAGACTATCTCGCAACCTTATATCGTGGCATTGATGACGGAGTTGCTGGCACTGGATAGTCATGACCGGGTACTCGAAATTGGCACCGGATCTGGTTATCAAACGGCGATTCTTGCTGAAATGGCCGGTGAGGTTTTTAGCATGGAAGTCAATACGCTTCTGGAAGAACAGGCGTCCAATTTACTTAATGAGCTAGGTTATAACAACGTTAAGATAAAAAATGAAGATGGTCAGAGTGGCTGGCCTGAAAATGCACCATTTGACGCAATTATTGTCACCGCCGCAGCGAGTCATATACCCCAACCACTCCTAGCTCAGCTCAACTTCGGCGGACGTTTGGTAATCCCTGTAGACGACTGGCCAAACCCGCAGAAGCTGATGTTAGTAACAAAAAATCAGGATGGAAGGATCGATGAAAAATATATTCTGCCAGTACTATTTGTTCCGCTTGCGGGCAGTCAGTAGCAACTCGAAAACCAAGCATGAGATATAGATTACAAGTTTAATCAGAAGCTATTTATCCTTGATTATAAAGAATTAATAGTTAAATTAAGCCCATATATTCATATGCAGGTATTCAAGCGAACATAAGAAATATCATAAAAGTGTGGACGCGATTTTGCAACCAATCAGGCTGCATCTGCGTATTCATTTGATCTGACATCAACTTGCATGCAAGTTGATGATGTCGCCTACTGTGATAACCATATAATCGAGTTCTGGAGCCATGATTTCAACTACCAGATCACGGTAGGTAACAACCCCTACAGCAACTGTCACACCTTCAAGATCTTCAACCACCAGCACATCACCAACATTATGCTGACGCATAAGTTTGGCTGCTTCCAGAACGGTATTGTCACGCTGAATGGTGATGTCCTCTCGCTGGCAAATATCACTTATGTTCATGCCGTCCTCCGTTTCCGAGCTAATTATTTCAAGGGGGAAATTGGAATTACCACGCCAGATCATTTCTGGCCATCAACTGAAAATTGATAATAGGTAGCATTCAAGTAAAGCATAACATCCAAGATCTCCTCTTCACTCCAGCCAAGTTTGTTGTTGGCCTGCCAGCGGCGCACCTGAGCTTCTAAACTTCTCCAGTCTGGAGCCAGTTTACTCTCACGCCAGTGAATCTTCGAGGTGTGACAAGCGTTGCAGTGCGTTGAATAGAGTAACTCTCCCCTAATTTCACTTTCCTTCAGCTGTGCCTGTGCAGGCGTATGCACACCCCAGAACAGTAAAAGTGCACCTGCCAGTTTTATTTGCCACGGCATCAAAGTCTCCTGAAACATCAAGCTGCTTGAAATTGTTTGGACTCTCAATGCGTCCAACTCACGCGCAAAAGATACTCTTCAGGGTTATATTGATATTTCAGTTCACCCTGATAGGCATGATGTAAGGCTTCACCAATACCACGGGCGAGATGAATATCTGTGGTGGTCACCAACATGGCACCATCCTTTTCTTCCGCCGCCATAATGCGTTTGAGCGGATGCTCCGATCTTTCGCGTTTTTCAGTGTTGTGCACGAGCTGCATGATTTCATCGCGATGGGCTTGAAAATATTCACCCTGCAGGGTAAGAAAGCCGGCTGGAAAATCGTCGTTAATACGATGGCAGGCGGGGCATGTTTCCTGATGTGCGCCTTCCGAAGTAGGTAGCCATTGCCAGCGCCCAGTATGGAATACCGCGCCACAATGCGGGCAGACGGCCGGCTCCGGTAATTTTCCTTTCGATTTATAGTTATCGTGCACCTGCTCCTTCAACAGATGCTCGCTTCGGGCAGAATTAAAGCCCTTAGGAAAGCCTGCGTTGCTCATGTCTGTTCCTCCTTCTGGGTGGCTGCATCATTGACATGACTATATAGAAGCGCTCTTACAATGTCGGGTTTCCTGATGCAACCAAACTTTAAATACTACTTGATCTGAAGCTGCTTGGCGCCATTACCATTTTTCTTTGGTAAAGTCAGCTCCAGGACGCCTTCGTCATACTTGGCTTTAGCATTGGCTTCATCCACGTTGCCGTCCAAGATAAAGCTGCGATAGCTCGATCCTTGATAGCACTCACGGCAAATCACCTTGTCGTCCTTCTTTTCTTCCTTTTCTTGTTTTGATTCTGCACTGATGGACACCCGATTACCATCCACCTGTACCTTAATATCTTCTTTTTTTACACCAGGTATTTCGGCACGGACAGAATACGATTTGTCGCTTTCGGTCAAATTGATCTTGATCTGAGGCGCAGCTTCCATTTCACTGGAAAAGGGTCTCACCCAAAAGCCCTTGAACCAGTCATCATCACGGAATGGATCAAAACGGGTGATGTTACTAAATGGATTGAAACGGGTAAGGTTGTTCATGATAGTTCTCCTTATAATTTAGTATGGTCAAAATTTACTGTCGCTTTGCCTAATCTGCTGGTTGAACATAATTCTTATTTTCGATTTCAAGCCATTTTTTAATTGAACGAAAATCAATCCAAGAAATAAATCAACATTCTTACCGCTCTGTAAACGAAAACATTTGCCACATCGCGCTAGATGTACAAGCTTTGAGTTCAGGTGCCCATCGCAAATTAGATCTTCGTCAGCCAGTTGGGGCAGTAATTTTGAAATGTGGCGTTGAAGCAGATCACCGCGATCGAAACCAACTAACTCTTCGCCAGCATCGTTGCAATCTTCAATCATGCCCATTTGGTTTAATGTTAGCGCTGCAGGTTCAGCGTAATCATAAGTATATGTCACTGATTCAGTGTCACTCTTAAGTAGCGATGTCATTATCGATCCGCCATCTTCGATATGTTTATTTCATCTTTAGAAGCCAGCCAATCCTCAAGAGCCAGCCAATCTCTAAGTTCAAGACCTGAAACGATTCCCCTGGACTTGCAACTGGCACGTACATCAATCTCATCACTGCGATCAACATGTGATAAATGATCCGTTGTTTTCAGCCCTTGTAGATCAATGTCACTTCTCTTCTTCATGTTACGCCTCCTAAAAAGTCGGCCAAGTGAAATTTCTATTAGCGTAACGAATTTTAGGAATTAATTTCGTATTTGAATATAAGTACAAACACGTAGTCCATATGTTTGCCTTTAAGGTGAAGATAATTCACAATTTACCGGCTAATTCTGTATCTTGACCAATGAGACAACCAATTATTCCAATAAGGAACAAAGTAATGTCCAAACCAGCAGCACCGCGTAATTCCCTGAAAAAAAACCTGCGCGCATCAGCAGCGCCTCTAGTTAAGGCAACTTCATCAAGAAAACGATCTTCAGTCCCCCATTCCTCGACTGGGAGCAAAACTCAAAAAACCAGCCCAAATGATGAAATACCATTTCCCATAGTCGGCATAGGTGCATCGGCTGGTGGCCTGGAAGCTCTGGATCAATTCTTGAGCCATGTTCCTGTTAATTGCGGTATGGCATTTGTCATCATCCAGCACCTTGATCCAACCCAAAAGGGGATGATGCCGGAACTATTGCAGCGCACTACGAGAATGTCAGTTGTACAGGCCAAGAATGGCATGAAGGTAAAACCAAACAGTGTTTATGTGATTCCGCCGAACAAGGATATGTCCATCCTGCACGGCACACTGCTCCTGCTTAATCCGATAGCACCACGTGGCCTGCGTCTGCCAATTGATTTCTTCCTGCGTGCACTGGCGGAAGACCAGCGTGATCGCAGCATCGGTGTAATACTATCAGGCATGGGTTCGGACGGAACTCTGGGGCTGCGTGCCATCAAGGAAAAGGCCGGTCTGGCTCTTTGCCAGGAGCCCGGTTCTTCCAAATTCGACTCTATGCCAAAAAGTGCTATAGAAGCAGGTTTGGCTGACTTCATCGCTAATGCTCAAGATTTGCCTGCCAAGATAATAGAGTTTGTTCGGCATACACCACATGTTGGTATTGTGAATGAGCCCAAGAGTGCAGCGCAGAAGAGCGCGCTGGATAAGATATTCATCCTGTTGCGATCACATACCGGCCACGATTTTTCGCAGTATAAAAAGAGCACTATCTATCGCCGGGTTGAGCGGCGCATGGGTCTTCATCAACTAAAAAGGATTGGAGATTATGTGCACTACCTCAGGGAAAACCCCAAAGAACTGGATTTACTTTTCAATGAATTGTTGATCGGGGTAACAAGTTTCTTTCGCGACCCAGACGCTTGGGCATATCTGCAGGAGCACGTACTACCAACACTATTGGCAAACAACCTGAATGGCAAAGTGATGCGTGCCTGGGTGGCGGGTTGCGCTACTGGAGAAGAAGCTTATACGCTGGCCATTGCTTTCAATGAAGTGCTGGATCGTATCAAGCCACAGCGCAAGATTACGTTACAGATATTTGCTACCGACCTGGATGCTGATGCGATTGACAAGGCGCGTCAGGGTTACTATCCGGCAAACATTGCGGCCGACTTGTCAGCAGAACGCCTGGCACGATATTTTATCGAGGAAGGGAATGGCTACCGAGTTAACAAGGTGGTGCGCGAGATGGTAGTGTTCGCTACACAGAATGTCATCATGGATCCACCATTCACAAAACTGGAAATTCTTACCTGCCGCAATCTATTGATCTATTTGGGATCTGAATTGCAGAAAAAACTTTTTCCTCTGTTCCATTATTGCTTAAATCCCAATGGTATTCTGTTTTTGGGCAGCTCAGAGAATATAGGGAATTTCACTGAACTGTACACGCCACTGGAAGCCAAGGTGAGACTCTATCGGCGAAAAGACAGCAAAGTGCATCCCAAGGATGTGGAATTTCCTAGTCGCTTGTTCCCCGTTGCAACTGCCACAACTAAGAAATCCAAAGTGGTGCTTTCGAAGATCAATCTTCAGTCATTAGCTGATCAATTATTGTTGCAGCACTTTTCCCCAGCTGCAGTGCTGGTTAACGGTGAGGGAGATATTCTGTATATCAGTGGCCGTACCGGAAAATATCTTGAGCCTGCGGCGGGCAAAGCCAACTGGAACATACATGCAATGGCTCGCAATGGGCTTCAGCATGAATTAGCCATGATATTGCCGAAAGCATTGCGAGACAAGGAAACGATCACCCGGTCGTCCATCAAGATAGAGGTGAACGGTAGCACGAAATTACTGAATATAACCGTGCATGCCATTGAACAGCCCGAGGCATTACGCGGGATGGCGATGATCGTATTTCACGATTTAGCTACTACTAAATCGGTGAAGTCTGCCTCCGGAAAGCAACCACCAGCGCATGACCAATCGGCGGAACTGGAGTATGCCTTGCAACAGGCACACACGGAGATACAAACCGTACGTGAAGAAATGCAAACCCAGCAGGAGGAGCTCAAGTCTACCAACGAGGAATTGCAATCCACTAATGAGGAGTTGCAATCTACCAACGAAGAACTGACGACTTCTAAAGAGGAGATGCAGTCACTAAACGAGGAGTTGCAGACGGTCAATATCGAGCTCCAATCCAAGGTTGAAGATCTTTCGACGGTCAATAATGATTTGAAAAACCTTCTCGACAGCACGGACATTGCCACGGTATTCCTCGACAATGCCATGTATGTCAGGCGTTTTACCAATCAGTCGACTAAAATCTTCAAGTTGATTCCCGGTGACGTGGGTCGACCCTTGAGCGACATCAAAACAGATCTTGAATATCCCGAACTTCAAGCGGATGCCCAGGAAGTGCTACGTACCCTGGTATTCTCGGTCAAGGAGATAACCGCAAATGGCGGTCGCTGGTTCAAGGTGAAAATTATGCCGTATCGCACCCTAGATAATGTGATTGATGGAGTAGTAATTACTTTTACTGATATCAGCGCAGCGAAAAAACTTGAAGCAGATTTGAGAAGTGCAATCGTTAAGTCTTCGAAGAGCAAGCCATGAATAACACCAGAGCAAGAAATCCACAACCTCGAAAGCTGCGCGAGCAGGCGAAATCGAAACTCAATCAAAATCTTAAACCTATTGATCCCGAATCCTCAGATCAAAAAAAGCTCCTACATGAGCTTCAAGTGTATCAGATAGAACTAGAGATGCAGAACAATGAGTTGATGCAAGCCAGAAACGAGACGGAAGGATTGCTGCAGAAGTATTTTGAACTCTATGACTATGCCCCGTTCGGCTACATCACACTTTCAAATGATGGCGCCATAATTGAAGTTAATTGGGTCGCTGCCGAGCTATTGAATGATGCCCGCGTGAATCTGTACAAACGACATTTAGCATCATTTATAGCCAAACATTGTCGGCCTGCCTTCAATAAATATTTAAGGATGGTATTCGCAAATGATAGCCAAAATTCCGTCGAATTTGAGTTGATGAGGAAAAATGAACAAAATCGCATAGTGCAGTTATTCTCCAACCTCGACAAATCATCTAACAATACCCGTTTGTCGATATTTGATGTCACTGAACGAAGATTGTTGGAGAAGGAATCGCTAAAGAGAATGAAGCAAATAGAATCATTGAGCCGCCGACAGATTGCTTCACATACTGCATCTGCCATAGCTCATGAATTGAATCAGCCATTGATTGCGCTTGCCTCATATAGTCAAGCAATACTGCTTATGCTTGAAGACGAAAATCCTAAACTGGATAAAATACGAAAGGCTGCAAAAGCTAGTGGCGAACAAGCACTTCGTGCAGGTAAGTCCATCCATGAATTGATCGTACTCTTGAATCAAGAAGACTCTCATGCCGAAGATTTTGATATCTACAAGGAAATACAGCTTATTATTGACACCGCAAAATCGGAGCATGATTTACCATTTAAGACCGTGTTCAAACTGGATAAGATGCTGCCACTGATTCGGGCCAACCGCACTCAAGTGCATAAAGTTCTGTTGAATCTGCTGCGCAATGGAATCGAATCCATGCAGAATCACGATGAGTCTCTACCAGTTATTACTGTAACCGTGCAAATAATCAAAGATTATAACCTTGCTCAAATTACATTTCAGGATAATGGACCTGGATTTAACGCTGAGCAAGTGCGGCGTCTTTTCGAACCATTTTTCACAACCAAATCGAACGGCGTTGGTATGGGATTGGTGATCAGCCGTTCATTGATCGAAGCTAACGGTGGGAAACTCTGGGTTGATCCGCAAGAAACCCCCGGTGCCACTTTCCACTTTACACTACCACTCTCATCGTGAGAAAAGAAACATATGTATATATTGTGGATGATGATCCCGCAGTGCGGGAATCTATCTCCATGTTACTTGGTGTCGCAAATTACAAAACCGTTTCATTTTCCAGTGCAAAAGGCTTTCTCGAAGTATGCTCTGATGACATGAGAGGTTGCGTCATTCTTGATGTCGATATGCCTGAAATGAATGGCCAAAGGCTACAACAGGAATTATTACGTCGCGACATTCATCTGGCAATCATTTTTCTTTCCGGCAAAGGCAGTATTCAGATGTCGGCAAATACAATCAGAGCGGGCGCAATAGACTTCCTGACAAAACCGGTGCATGGATCGGTGTTGTTGGAGCGTGTGCAAGAGGCATTACAGCATAATGTGCAGTTATTAATGCAGGTTGAAGCCTGCAAGATTGCATCCCACAAACTGTCAACACTGACTCAACGCGAGCGAGAGGTCATGGCGTTAACAGTCGAGGGGCATTCCAGCAAGGAGATTGCTCAACTGATTGGTATCAGCTATCGTACCGTGGAAATCCATCGTGGGCATATTATGGAAAAGACTGGTGCCAAAAACCTGATTGAGCTTTCACAAATCCGAATTTCTGCTGCGAAGGACCACCTCATCAAGTAGGAAGCATTACGTACCAGACTCGCCCTGAAAAAGGCAGAATGACAAGCATCGTGTTGAATTTCGGGAAGTTTGTTACCGCATCCAATGCATGTGTATCGTCAAGTAAATTCCTTGACCAGGAGCACGTATTCAAACAATTCTTCTATATTGCCATTACCTTCAACGGTTAGAGATTGGTGATACGTGAGGATTTATGAATTGTTTAATGTACTCAAGAGCGCAGACCAATAAATATCTGGATCAGCAGCGCCCGTAGTATTGCAAAACGCCTCCTTACGGAGTTTACTCTGCATGCCGCGGAGATCATCATGCCAAATTTTCGAGCACATTGAGATTGTTCATGGCTGCTTCCACAGCATGTTTGCCCTCCTCAATTGCCTCCTTTGCGCGGTGGTATTCTAGCAAGCCGAAATGGCCCAGCCGCGGTGATATGATCACGTCTGGAGGATCGCCCGCCATACGACTGCGTGAAATCCGAACCTGCATGATATCGATACTAGAGGCTATTACGTCATGCAATGACGGTAGACCGTGCCTATTTGACGAAAACATAGCAGCAAGCTCGCCCAGATTCTCCTGCATCTTTCGTGTCCACTCACCCATTGTGCTGTCTGGTGGTTTTTCGACTTGAGAATCTTTGATCGCGTGGGAACCCTGACTTTTGGAGTTGAGGTCGACTGCGATCACAACCTCAGCACCCATCGCACGTGCAAGTGATACAGGCACCGGATTAACGAGTGCGCCATCTACCAGTATCAAACCGTCGCGCAGCACTGGGGTGAACAATGCGGGGATGGCAATAGAGGCACGTATTGCTTCGACTGTCGATCCCTCACGCAGCCAGACCTCGTTGCCGGTGCGAAGCGCGGTGCTAACTGCTGCAAAAGGTAAGTCCAATTCCTCGATGGGTCGATCTACGAAGTTGCTCCGAAAGAAATCCATGAGTCGTTCGCCCTTGAGCACGCCACCACTCAGGCTCACGTCCATGAATGACACTACATCCTTCACATCCATGCCTATCAGCCATTGTTCGAAACTATCCAGTTGGCCCGCCGCGTATACGGCTCCCACCATCGCGCCGACCGACGTTCCACACACCAGATCCGGACGGATGCCGGCTTGTTCCAGGGCGCGAATGACTCCTACATGTGCCCAGCCTCGTGCCGAGCCACTGCCTAGCGCGAGGCCGATTCGAGGCTTGCGGTTAGCACTCATGGGGATTTTCTCCATGGCACCACATCGACCCACGGAAGCCACTTATATCCTCGGAGCTGCTTTACTGAATTCCGTATCGTGTGATCAACTGCCATAAGCATGAAAAAGTAGAATACTTCTTAGGCTGACCCAGCAGTCAATACTAAACAAAAAATAGCTTACATTTTTATTGGATAATTGATTCATTTACTTTCCCCCACAAGTGTACCTACCAGCATATGCATAATAGTACGGGTAGGTACAAATGTCTTCTTTTGGCTCGAAGCGGGAATCCCAAGGATTAGACGTAAAGACCTCAATAGACCCAGTTTCGGAAGTATAGACTGGGCTCACTGACTGTCTCTTGATTGGTCATAGAAGCCTTCGGTACAAACAACTACGGTGACTGAAAATATGCAAATATTTCCCATGTTAAACTTGTTAAATATAATTCTAATTTCGGTATTGAGTATCGTGAATCGCGTCCAACGTACAGTCTTCAAGCTTAAAACACCTAGGGGAAACTAGAATGTCGATTACAAATCTGACTGCCACTGAGCTTAGCCTGACAATATCCCCAGATACATTGGGATTCACCGATACTTCCGAATTGCTCGAGTATGATATGCAATGGATTGGCCAAGAACGCGCAGAGATGGCTGCCCGTTTTGGCCTCGGAACTGACCAGCCAGATTTCAACCTCTTTGTGCTGGGAGAAGTTGGTAGCGGCCGTTCTTCGCTATTGAAGCAAGCAATGCAGGCTGCTGCCATGAATCGGGCTGTGCCGCCCGACTTGTGCTACCTACATAATTTCGATGCACCGGAACGCCCCCGCGCCCTTCGCCTGCCCGCAGGACAAGGTCGCCTGCTTAGACAGATGATGGAACGGGTAATGAAATCGCTACAGACGGAAATACCACAGCATCTGGGTGGGGAATATTTCAAGACCGAAAGCGGTCACATAGAGAAAGCATACAAGAAGGAGGAAGATAAGGCTTATGCCGATCTTGACGCCTATGCAGAAGCGCGCAAATTTTCTCTGCACCGTGAAGGCGGACACATGGTTTTCACCTTGCGTGGCAAGAAAGGTCAAGCACTGACCGAAATAGAGATGCTCTCCATGCCGAAGAAACGTCGCGCAGAGATTGACCAGGCTGAGCAGGAATTGCGCCTTGAGATCAACCGCTATTTTGAGAAAACAAGGCCGAAAGAACATGCAATGAACGAAGCACTGTCGGCATTGAGACTCAAAATAGTGAAGCCACTTCTAGATCGTGAATTTCTGGATATTCGTCTCAATCTGAAGAAGCAGATTAAGGACTCGGTCAAGCTCGGTCTCTATCTAGACCAAGTCATGCAAGATATTCTCGACAATCTGGAGCTTTTCAATATTGCTGATTCGGAAGACAATATCCGACGCGAGGCACTGAACACTGTTTTATCCCGCTACAAAATAAACTTAGTTGTTGACAACGACGGCCAAACTAGCGCGCCGGTAATCATCGAAGACAATCCACTGTTCCGCCCATTGTTCGGTAGCATCGAGTACCAGACAGATAACAATGTGTTGATGACCGATTTCCTGCGCATACGTGCTGGTAGCTTACATCGGGCTCATGGTGGCTTCCTCATGCTGCATCTGCGTGACCTATTGGCCGATGGTTTGGTTTGGGAAAAACTGCGGCGTTTTCTGCGTAGCGGCCAGTTGCAAATTGAGGAACCAGGAACGTCGTATACGCCAATTGCAATGGTCTCACTCGAACCCGAGGTGCTAAATGTTGATGTCAAGATCGTGCTAATTGGCTCACGCGAACAATATTACAAATTGCAGGAGGAAGACCCAGAGTTCGCTCGTAGCTTCCGCGTCAAGGTAGATTTCGCAGAAAGTTTTTCATCCAGTACAGATACCTACCGCGCGACGGCGATTTTCGTCGCACACACCTGCCGCAATTTTGGGCTGCCACATTTCTCCGCCGCTGCCATCGCGCGATTGCTGGAAGATATGCATCGCGATGTGGATGATCAGACTCGCCAAAGTGCAATATTCTCTCGATCCGAAGCTCTTTTGATGGAAAGCACTGTATTGTGCAATGCCCGCACAGCACGCCAAGTCAGGTCGCCCATAGTTGAAGTTTCGGATGTCGAGGCGGCGCTGACTGCACGCATCAAGCGCCACGATTATCCTGACCGGCGGTTGCAAGAAGCCATCATCGAGGGTGATCTGCTGATTAGTGTATATGGCGAAAAAACCGGCCAGCTAAACAGCCTGACCCAGGTGAACCTCGGAGATTACCGATTCGGTTTACCAGTACGAGTCACGGCTAGCACTCATGCCGGAGAGGACGGTCTACTCAACATTGAGCGAGAAGTAGAAATGTCAGGACCGATCCACGATAAAGGTGTGCTCATCCTGCAATATTATTTGTCCACCCTCTTCGCCAATAATGCCCCGCTCGCTTTCAACGCCTCTATAGTGTTCGAACAAGAGTACAGCGGTGTAGAAGGTGACTCTGCGTCCTGCGCTGAACTTTATACGCTAATCTCGTCATTGTCAGGGTTGCCACTCAAGCAAGGCATCGCGGTGACTGGAGCAATCAATCAGCACGGAGAAGTGCTGCCTGTAGGTGGCATTAACGAAAAGATTGAAGGTTACTTTAGAATTTGCGAAAAGATTAGGTTGGACGGGAGTCAAGGTGTGCTGATACCCCACCGCAACCGTCGCCACCTGATGCTGGATCGTTGTGTTGTCGAAGCTGTTGATCAGGGTATGTTTCATATCCACACTGCAGAGCATGTCTCTGAAGGCCTTGAACTGTTAACTGGTTTGCCTGCAGGTATCGCGAACTCAATTGGTAACTACCCGCGTGGCAGCGTGCTTGGACACGCCCAGAAAACTCTACTTGCCTATCGTCGTGCCTGCCACAAAACAGAGAGTGTCAAGATCGTACGCAAGCGTTTGAGCAAATAAGCCCGCAAAAAATACCTAACCTTCTCATGAAGAGGTGATCAATATCAAACGTTCAACCTCACATCATGGTACTGGCAAGTTAACTTATTTATTTCATAATCGACCTAAATAATTCTGATCGGGTTCTTGTTTTTACATAATAAGTATATGATTTATCTAAAATTGGGACTATCCCCATTAATTTTCCAATTACATTAATGATGTTGAAGATGATGCCTGGACACAAAAAAAACCCCTGTACCATCAGGTGCAGGGGCTAAAAATCTTAACAAAAAGAGGTAATGTTAAGATTTCACGCTCAGGGAGGAGAAACGTGAAGTAACTTGCGTTACTTAATTAGTAGATAACTGTATTCTAAATTAGTTCCACGTACTCACATAAATTTTCAATCTGTACGATTACTGTTAATCGGAATATCCCAGTTTTTAGCCTTGGTCGGAGCGATATTAATTTTCCGCAAAAATAGCCCAAATGCATTTTTGGCATTCAGGGCTGTTTTTTCGTCTTAAGTTTGTACCTATCATAAGACGGGTCGAGATCAAACATCGGTCATATAACCACTTTTATTTTATGGTTTAATGCGACGGTCTGCTTTCACCTATAAAAGGATTCTCGTTACTCACCTGCTTTTGGTGTCAAATTTAGCCCAAGGTGATTTACTCATAAATTTACCTTACAGAGTCTCTGAGTAACAAGCTAGACATTATTCTAATATAAGTATATATTGACCGATAACGATTAATTTTTACTCTACACATGATTAGCTGTCATCTTTCCACTATCTTGGGCGCGAAGCGTCTTAAAGTATCTGATGTTTGCAGGGCCACGGGAATTGCACGTGCCACAGTAGACCGCTACTACTTCGACAAAGTGAGCAGTTTTGACCGCGAGGTTCTATCCAAGCTGTGTAATTTCCTGAAGGTGAATCCCGGGAACCTGCTCGTGGTAGTGGAACAAACCGATTCGTTCGACATCGATTCCTATTTGTTGGCGAAATAGCCAATTGACTGCGTGTGTTTTAAAACGAAACAGTCAATTTCAAATAATCTATCTATACTACCGCAGCGCCTCTCCAATCAGCACGCATCTTTCTTGGTCAATTCAAGCTGGATGATGAATGAGGTGGAGAAGATACCCTGCCACTTATATACCATGGTGACTGAGCAATATGAACGCCTGAGAACCAAGACGTTACAGGATGCAGTCAGCAGACTGGACTAATTTTTCGTCTGGACTGGGCAATTTAGCTCCACTAATACAACCCAGCTTCCAGATTAATTTATATATTGAGGTGCAATTTCTTCCAGGCTTGTAGGTAATATTTCAAAAGGAAAATCGCAATTACATACACTGTCCAGATGCATTGAATAAAAGTTGTCACGAGTCATGAGCTTTGTCGGCATCAACTCCATCAACCAAGCCTGTAGGTAAGCCAATTTATCGGGTAGCGGTATAATAAGCGGGTATTTATTACAACAAGAGGCAGCGAATGCCACCAGCTTCTTAAGGGAATATACTTGTGGACCACAGAGGTCGAAGCTCTCTCCAATGCTGGCAACAGCATTCAAGCTTTGTGCTAAAGCCTGCGCTACATCTTCAACCCAGACAGGTTGGAATTTTGCATCAGCACACGCAAGCGGAAGCACGGGGAACCACCTTGCCAATTTTCCAAACAAGCTCAAAAAACTATCTCCATCACCAAATATCACTGAGGGACGGAAAAGAGTGACTTGAAGGCCACTGCCCCTTAACAAATTTTCGGCTTCACCTTTAGTGCGCAGATAGGAACTTTTTCCATCTGGTGCAGCATTTAGTGCGCTCATGTGAATTAATCGACTTACTCCGGAAATCTTTGCCGCCTCAATCACTTTAAGTGGCAATTCCACATGTACCTTTTGAAAGGTTTCCCCTCCCCGTTCATGTAATACACCAACGAGATTAATGATTGCATCCACACCATGAAACAGATTAATAAGTTGATCTAAATCATGCAAATCCGCTGATATCACTTCTACAGGCAAAGAAGCGAATGTATGCTCCGCCGTATATGCACTTCTTGTCGGCAACCGAACCATTACCCCATGAGAACAAAGATTGCGTACTAAATTTTGACCTACGAAGCCGGTTCCTCCCAATACACAAATAAGCTTTGTTGACATATTCTGAATCCAAAATTACGTGAGAGTTACCTGTTGATATTGAAATCCCGGTATCTGATTAATTCTCGCCACACACCATATGAAATATTTTCTCCCTAGCGCTTGTCGGTTTTACTTCATGCCATTGTTTGGGTGGATAACTGAAAGAGCCTTTCTCACCACCACCCATGTTCGCTGAGTAATAAATGATATAGGCCTTCCTGGATAGCTTTTTTCCGCAGTCAAACTCATACTGCAATTCCATCGAAAGGTAGGATTTACCACTCATATCCTTTGGTTTTAAGAAATCATAAAGACTCCAAATCTTGATCAAGTCACCTTTGTTTCGCATGGTTGAAGGATCAGCATAGACGATAGAAGCATCATCCTCTCCAATCATGACCCATTCAGCTCTTGCGTTTGTACTTATAAAAACTAGAAATAATATTAATAGTAGTTTTTTCATGGATTTCCTTTATTTAATTTTCGGCCAGCTTAGCACCGTAAACATAGTAAGCGCGACAATTAAAGCTTACTTAATAAAATCTTAAAAATAATTTATCTCTGCCAAGTTTCCAAAGCTAACAAGGCCGTATATATTTATGGCTATTTTTCGTCTGGAGTGTATAAAGATTCGGTTAGTTTAGGGGATGTTTGATTCGTATTTCTACCCGATATCTGTTGGCGGGTATTTTTTCAATTGACCTAACCTCGGCATAAATGTCCACCCAGCATTCTCTGTTGAAAAGGCTTCTTAGCCGCGTCATAATTGCTTGCGCCCCAACCACCACAGCCAAGTGTAACCCAACACACCTGATAATACCGATGCCGCCAATACGCCGGTTTTAGCCATCAGCAGAAATTCTTCTTGGCCAGAAAGACCAAGTTCTGCGATGAAGATCGACATAGTGAAACCGATACCTCCCAAAAACGATACGGCAGCAATCTGTGAAAAACATGTACCACTCGGCAGTTGCCCGATACTGAAACGTAACGCCAGCCAGCACGCGCCAGTGATACCGATGAATTTACCCAGCACCAAGCCGAGCATCACGCCCAGCATCACCGGGTGCGTCAACGTTTCGCTCAATTCGCCGACATGTATTGGGATGCCCGCATTGAACAAGGCAAAGATTGGAATCACCAGGAATGCTACTGGTAGATGCAGGCTATGTTCCAGACGTTGCAATGGTGTCTGTACACCGCGTGCGCCACTCTCCAGCGTTTGAATGATCGTATGAAGTTTCTCGTTGGTCATTATATTACTGCCAGACAGGATGCTGGCATCGTAGCGAACGAGAATTTCCTTGATGCGCGAGCTGAATAAGCTTGGATCATATTTTGAGCGTGCGGGCACAGCGAATGCACAGAGCACACCCGCCAGCGTAGCATGCACTCCTGATTGCAACAGTGCATACCAAAGTAGCAGTCCTACGACAAAATAGGGCAGTACGCGGCGGACACCAATAAAATTCAACACAGCCAGCAGAAGCAGCAGCGTGCCAGCAGTTATTAACCACTCAAACGACAATTGATGAGTATAGAAAATCGCGATTACCAGCACCGCCCCCAAGTCGTCCGCAATCGCTAACGCCACCAGAAATGTGATCAGTGCTTTAGGCACGCGTCTGGCTAGCAAGACTAACACTCCGACTGCAAAGGCGATGTCGGTAGCCATCGGTATACCCCAACCCCGTGCAGCTTCTCCCGAATGATTAAAAGCCAGATAGATCAACGCGGGCACCACCATTCCGCCAATAGCAGCAATGATGGGTAATGCCGCCTGGCGCATATCGGAAAGTTCACCTACCAGCATTTCGCGTTTCAACTCCATACCGACAACAAAGAAGAAAAGTGTCATCAGGCCGTCATTCACCCAGTGATGCAGGCTCATGCTGATGTTCCAAGAGCCAACTTGAATAAATGTCGGCGTGTGAAGAAAATGCAGATAGCCATCTGATATGAAACTGTTAGCTAGTATCAATGCCACTATCGCTGTACCCATCAGCAACATGCCGCTGGTTGTCTGGCGATGGATGAATTCCTCGAACGGAGTTAACACCTTGGTGAAAGCGCGCTCCCATGGTGCATAGATAACATCTTGTTCAGATCGTTGCGCGTTTTTGTTTTGTTCTGTCATTACGTGAATTTATTTTCAAAAATACATTTTACCTAAATTAAGCACCTGAAGGTATTCACTAATTAACTCCTGAATCCGAGAAAACACCAGTAATTACCC
>Ga0316190_10001074_pt1 | contig 19552 bp, 13 predicted proteins | sample Eddworburrow2_MG_FD_204929 | JGI IMG/M metagenome (GOLD analysis project Ga0316190, IMG submission 204929) | Coastal sediment microbial communities from Maine, United States - Eddy worm burrow 2 | ecosystem: Environmental > Aquatic > Marine > Coastal > Sediment | place: USA: Maine | collected... | reverse complement strand
GCAGGAGCCTGGGCCCAACGTGGTCGATGTCACAGGTCTGACCCCTCGGGCGGTTCAGGTCGAGGCAAAAAACGTCGATTATCTGGTCGAGGAGACCTCGGACTCCCCCCGCTACCCGGTGGCGAACGCTGACCAGCTCAAGACCGCGATGGACTACTTCGGGGAACGCGCTTGCGAGTTCCAGCCGAGGATGCGCCAGGAGTACGCTACCAAGCTGGCCAAGGTCGCTCAGCGGTACCAGTTCGCCGTCCCGGCGTTGGTTGAGCACTACGCAGACGGCGGGGACCACGCCCCTGACCTGAGGAGCGTCGATTCCGAGATCGGGACCTTCCTGTTCGACGCCAACGACCGAAGCGTCATCACCAAGACGGCCGAGGCGATCCTGGGCCGTGCTCCCGAGCACTACGCGGAGGCGCTCGACCTCGTGGGAAGAGCATCGGGCCTCGACGCTCTGTGGAACGAGGGGGCACCCGACGGCTACTACTGGGCAGGCCTGTCGAAGCTGGCGAAGGGGCCCACCACGCCGCCTCGTCAGTTCGACGTACAGGGCGCGCTCGTGACTGAGGCCGAGCTCGAGGGCCTGGCTCGCTCGGGGCGGCGAGCCGTCGAAGAGCACTTCGGTCCCGCGTTCGCGCGGGAGTTCTCGGCGGACCCCATCGAGCAGTTCCAAGGGCTGCCTCTGCCTAGCCGCAAGGTGGTCGCCCGCCTCGCGACGGGCCACGTCGCGGGTTCCGATGCCGGGGGCTGAGATGGCGCTCCTTCGCAAGGCGGGTCTCCTCGAGGACGAGACGGGTCTCCGGATCCTCCCGCTGTCTCGTCTCTGCGCCCAGCGGTACGGGGCCGAGTACATCGCGTGGCCCTGGGAGGCTCTCTCCCAGTCGCTCCGCGAGGACTTCGGGGGCCAGATCGGCCCGGTGACCGCTGACCGCGTCCAGGCAGGCCAGCTTCTCCTTGCCCACGACATGGCTTGGAAGGAGTGGGAAGTCTTCGAGAAGCTGGCGGCAGCCGCTCAGGGCGTGCCTGCGATCTTCGGTCGCGTCCAGCCGCCCGAGCCAGAGCACGCGGCCGTCGCCATGGCGGTCCTCGCCGACTTCGCGCCGAACGACTACCACGACGATGTACTGGGCTACATCCTCGCGGCTTGCCTGGACGACGGTCTGTGGTACCTCGAGGCGCCCCTCGACAAGGCGCTTCCGCTTCTGTCCGAGATGGACAGGCGGATCGGGATCGAGCGGGACTTCGGAGGGGTCGCGTCCGTCCTCCGGAGACAGACAGACTACAATCCATCACCGACCACCTCGGCTGAAGTGCAGACCAACCGGGCAATCGCTGTCCGAAAGGCCGTGGCCGAGTACCGCGTCCAGGTCGACGACCAACTCGGGAGACTGCCGTGAACCCCCTGCTCTTCGCCTTCCAAGCCGAGATCGATAGGATCGCCCAGCGCCGCTTCGCGGAGAAGACGGCTCGGCTCCGCATCGGCGGGTCCCGAGTGATGCGGCGGGCACGCGTCCAGGGCCTGCCCAAGCCGCCCAAGCCGCACCAAGCCAACACGCCGCTCACTGTGCTCAATCGGGTGCGGTGATCTGAATGGCAGGGTTCAGTGGCATCGGAGCCGGGGCCCCCGGCGCCGACAGTAGCTTCCGCTTCGGGTCTCTGGACGGCCGGAACAGCACGTTCCGGTACCCGAGCCCTTGGTGGGACGTGGCCCACATGGAGCTGCCCACCACGGTGAAGCACCTCTTCCGGTGGTGCCGCTACCACATGCTGCTGAACCCCCTCGTCTCGGCGGTCACGAAGAAGATGACCGCGTACCCGATCACGGACATCGTGATCGAGGACGAGCCGCCCGCCGGATTCGACCGGAACAAGAAGCGCTGGGAGCAGGTCTTCCGGACGCTGAACCTGTCCCGCTTCCAGGTCGAGGCGGGCCTCGACTTCTACGGGTACGGCAACTGCCTCGTCAGCGTCAACTACCCGTTCCATAAGTTCCTCCGCTGCAAGGCCTGCAGGGCCATGAAGCGGATCAAGAAGCTCAAGTTCCAACGGGACTGGGACTTCAGGAACTTCGACTACCAGCTGACCTGCCCGAGCTGCGGATTCCACGGGACCGCCGAGGTCCACGACCGCTTCGTCCCGTCGTACCGTGACATCAAGATCCAGCGGTGGAACCCGGAAGACGTCGACATAGACTTCAACCCGATCACGCAGGAGGCCGAGTACGCGTACAACATCCCGGCGAAGGTGAGGAAGCGCGTCCTCTCGAAGCACCGGAAGTACCTCGAGACGCTGCCGCATACATTCATCCAGGCGATGAAGACGAAGCGACCGGTCATCCTGCGCGGGGACAACCTCTTCCACTTCAAGGCCCCGACGCCGAGCCTCAACGCCAACGACTCAGGCTGGGGCTACCCGCCGATCCTGCCCGCACTGAAGGACAGCTTCTACCTCCAGATCATGAAGAAGGCGCAGGAATCCGTGATGCTCGAGCACCTGGTGCCGCTCGACATCTTCTACCCAGCGACTGCCGACGCCAACGCCAACCCGTACCAGATGACGAACATGTCGGACTGGAAGCGGCGGATCGAGCTCGAGCTCATCAAGTGGCGGTGGGATCCGAACTACAAGCCCATCCTCCCGCTGCCGGTCGGCTACCAACGTGTCGGCGGGGACGGACGTGCCCTGATGCTCACCCAGGAGATCCGCGCATGGAGCGAGCACATCATCGCGGGCATGTCCGTGCCACAGGAGTTCGTCTTCGGCGGGCTGTCCTACTCCGGCTCCTCGGTGACCCTGCGGATGCTTGAGAACCAGTTCAAGACTTATCGGGAGATGCACCAGCACTTCCTCGAGTCTTTCCTCATCCCGGCGATCTCTCGCTACATGGGCTGGGACCCGATCTCGGTGCACATGGCCGAGTTCAAGATGGCTGACGACATGCAGCTCAAGCAGATGCTGTCCAGTCTCAACCAGCTCCGGAAGGTCTCGGACAAGACGCTCCTGGCCGAGTTCGGCAAGGACGCGCTGGAGGAGCGCCGGCTCGTCGTGCAGGAGCTCCGCCAGAACCTCGAGATCAGCAAGCTTGAGCAGCTCATGCAGGCAGCGACCCAGGGCGAGTCGATGAAGGTGCAGACCAAGCACCAGATTGAGGCTCAGGAGATGCAGCAGCGGGCCCAGCAGCGGTTGGCGCAGGGGCAGCCGGGTCAGCAGCAAGCCCAGTCCCCCTCGCGCGAGGTCGACATCCTCGAATTGGCCCAGGGCTGGGCCAAGCGGGTGGGCGGTTACACGCCGGAGGAGCGGGCCCAGGTCATGGGCCAGATGCAGAGGCAGCAGCCACAGCTCCACCGTCTCGTGTCGCAGATGCTGCAGACCGACAAGGCCGTGAGCCAGCAGCCCCTGCCCGAGCAGCGCCCGCCGCGTCGCGAGGAGGCCGTGATCTGAGGGAAAAGAAGGCGTGCCGCGCGCCTCTTTATGCCGATCTCGGCTGGCTGCCACTACCCCTTCTCAGGGGGACACAGCCCGATTTAGCTTGGGGCATCGCCTAACCGATCCCAGCGACCCCATGGCGACTTTACTGCGCAAGTGTCCGGAGCTTTCCGGGGAGTTGGCCAACTCTCCCGTTCCGCCCGCCCTTACGGGTCGAGCTCCCTGCAGTGACCCTGCAGGGAAGGGGGGCCGATCGCGGAATCGGTCCCTTCTCCTTCGTCATGAACCTTATAGCAGAACAATCCTGCCAGATTCAGGGTTCTGTGGTTTTTGGGGCAAAGAGAAGGCAGAGCTGCATGCCTCCTCACCGGGCACCTGCGTCGGAGGCCCGGCCCCTGCTCGTTCGCAGGTTGTTGACGCAGATTCGGTCTCGCCTTCGCTATTGCGACAGGCGTCTCAGCGAGACCTACTCGCTACGGACTGGCTAACGCGCTCTACGCGTCAGCCAGTCCATGGCACAGCCCCCATAGGAATCCCAGGAGGGCTACGCCGAGCATAGCTCGGCGCCCTCCTCCTCCTCTTCCTCCTCGTCCTCCTCGTCCTCGTCCTCCTCTGGGAAGAGGGTCCGCCTGAAAAGCTCGGTAAGGTCGGTAAGGTCGATCATTGGGCCCCTTTAGGGACTGCGCGTCTGTCCCCAGCCCTTATGCGAGAATACAGGGTCGGAGTTCAAGGTGGGTGGCATGGCGTTTTCGACTCCCGATGAGCAGTTCAGTCTACTCAAGAGCAAGGTCGAGGAGACCATCCGCGGGTACTTCCCAATCGAGACTAGCCGCTCGAGGTTGGTGCTCGAGGATGTGGAGGTCTCCGACACGCTCAGCTCGGGGGACCTCCGGAGCCAGCGCGACGCGCTGAAGAAGCAGAAGACCTGGGCCGTGCCCGTCCACGCGACGCTGCGGGTCGAGCGGAACGGCAAGGTGATCGACCGCAAGCGGGTGCTGCTCATGCGCCTGCCGAAGATCACCCAGCGCTACGGCTACATCGTCGACGGGAACGAGCTTCAGAGCCTCAACCAGTTTCGGCAGCGCCCTGGCGTCTACCACTTCACGGCCCAGGACGGGCGGGTCCGCGCCCGCTTCAACCTGAAGAACCGAGATCAGCTCGCCAACGGGCGCTCGTTCCGCATCAACCTGGACCCGAAGACCGGCGTCTTCATGATGGAGCACGACGAGGCGAACCCGGCCCTCTACCCGCTACTCAAGGGCATGGGCGTCTCTGACGAGGAGATGGAGGGAGCGTGGGGCAGGAAGGTCCTCGAAGAGAACAAGAAGAGGCAGAAGCTCAACACGGCGTGGCGAAGCCTGGCCAAGAAGGTCGAGGGCGCTGCGCCCAAGAACCCGGCTGAGAAGGCCGGCCTGTTCGGTGAGCTCCTCCAGAAGACCGAGCTCGACCCAGAGACGACGCGGGCCACGTTGGGCCGTGCCGCCACGACGGTAGACGCCGACGTGATCCTCCGTGCGACGAAGAACCTTCTGGGGATCACGAGAGGGGTCAGAGAGGAGGACAATCACACAGGGATGGAGTTCCAGTCGATCCACTCGTTCGAGGACCTGCTGACGGGCCAGCTCAAGAAGGCAGCTTCGGGGATCCGCCGCAAGATCCTCCGCAAGCTCGACCGGGCCCGCACCGTCCAGCAGGTGTTCTCGCGAGAGGACACCTTCGATCGGGCTGTCCGGAGCTTCTTTCGGACGAGCCTCGTGGACACGCCAGAGCAAACGAACCCGCTTGAGATGGTCGCGGGCCACATGAAGACTACGATCATGGGCGAGCAGGGCGGCCTAAAGTCGACCCACGCTGTCATGGAAGACAGCAAGCTGGTCAACCCCAGCAACCTCGGCTTCCTCGACCCCATCCATACGCCTGAGGGGGAGATGACGGGGGTGACGCTACACCTCCCCCTCGGGGCGCGGAAGAAGGGCAACCGACTGCTCAGCGTCTTCGTCGACCCCAAGACGGGGAGGAGGGTCGAGCTCGACGCCGGGAAAGCGCTCTCTGCCACCGTCGCTTTCCCTGACCAGTACAGGCGGAAGGACGGGAAGCTCACGCCTCGGGGCCAGCGCATCAAGGCGACCCGGGCCGGGGAGGTGGTCTTCGTCGGGCCCGGCGAGGTCGACTTCATCCTCCCCAGCCCCCGCGGCGTGTTCGGGATCGCCACGAACCTCATCCCCTTCCTGCAGAACAACCAGGGTAACCGAGCCATGACAGCGGCCCGTCAGCAGGAGCAGGCCGTCCCGTTGAAGTTCCGCGAGGCGCCTCTCGTCCAGGCCCAGACCGACGGGCGGGCGACTTATGAAGACGTCATGGGCAAGGTCTCGGCCTCCTACGCACCCGTGGAAGGCCAGGTCGTCGAGATCAAGGATGACGCGGTTGTCATACAGAGCGGCAAGAAGAAGCGCGAGGTCCAATTCTACCGGGACTTCCCCCTCAAGGGGCACACGCTCTACAACTCGGACGTTCGGGTCAAGAAGGGTGACCGCGTCAAGAAGGGGCAGCTCCTCGCCGACTCGACGTTCACCCGGGACGGAACACTCGCCCTCGGGACGAACCTGCGTACGGCCTACATGCCGTTCCACGGGTACAACTTCGAGGACGGCATCGTCGTGTCGGAGTCGGCTGCCCAGAAGTTGACCTCGCTCCACGGCTATGAGAAGAAGCTCGGTGATGACGCCGAGACCGTGATTCGGCGCGGCGGCTACCTGACCGAGTTGCCGCACCAGTTCATCAAGCGGCAACTCGAGAACATCTCGGACGAGGGCATCGTCCGCGTCGGGGCCACCGTCGAGCCTGGCGACCCGCTCATCCTCGCACTCAGGAAGCCAAGCCTCTCCGCGCAGCAGGAGCAGGTCCGCTCGTTCCGGAAGGGCCTGGTCAAGTGGCGGGACGCCTCCCTCGTGTGGAACGTTCCCTACAAGGGGAAGGTCACCGATGTCTTCCGACGGAAGAACCGGCAGGACAAGTGGGAGTGGGTTGTCGCGGTCAAGACCGAGGAGCCCGCCCAGATCGGCGACAAGGTGGTAGGTCGTCACGGGAACAAGGGCGTCATCACACGCATCCTCCCCGACGCGCAGATGCCCTACAAGGAGGGGGAGGGGGGAGAGAAGGAGCACGTCCAGATCTTGCTGAACCCGCTCGGGGTTCCCGGCCGAATTAACCTGGGACAGATCTTGGAGACGGTCGCTGCCAAGATCGCGAAGGAGCGGGGCGAGGTCTACAAGGTCCGCAACTTCGAGGCGGGCAAGAACTACCTCGAGGACATCAAGAAGGAGCTCGACCAGGAGGGTCTGACTGACAAGGAGGAGCTGATCGACCCCGAGACGGGGAAGCCGTATGGCCAGAAGGTGCTGACGGGCGACCAGTACATCCTCAAGCTGCGGCACCAGGTCCGGAAGAAGATGTCGGCCCGGTCGGGCTCTCACCCTGGCGCCACGTATGACGTGAACGACTCTCCGAAGTCAGGCGCCCCGGCAGGCGGGCAAGCTCTCGGCGAGCTCGGCATGTACTCTATGCTCGCACATGGCGCTCGTGAGAACCTCCACGAGATGTACAGCTACAAGTGCCTCACAGGAGTCGCCGAGGTTGAGACTGACCAAGGGCCTGTGCCTATCGGCAAGGTCGTCAACGGCAAGCTGCCTGTCTCAGTCAAGACCGTCGACTCTGCTGGCAACATCGTATGGCGGAGGGTCGTCAACTACTGGAAGTACTCGCTGCCAGACCAGATGGTGAAGGTCACCTACACGGCGTTCGTGGAGGGGGGTCGGCCCACTCGTAGGACGCTCTACTGCACGCCCGGCCACAAGCTCTGCACGCCCCGAGGCAAGGTTCCCGTCAGCGCGCTCGGAGTCGAGGACTGCCTCCTCACGGAGGGCGTGAGGCTGACCCCCGACCAGCGGCAGATCCTCCTGGGCTCTCTCCTCGGTGACGGTAGCTTGGGGGTCAGTGCGCGCTTGCCTGCCTACCAAGAGCGGCATGTTGTTCGGCAGAGGGAGTACCTGGCGTTCAAGAAGGACGCTCTCGCCTCTCTCCCCTCGTCTGACCTTCGAGAGTATGATGCATCTCATGAGGGCTCCTCCGCCGGCCAGCGGATGGTGGAGTGGCGGACTGGGGCGAGGGCAGAGCTCGCGCCTTTCTACAAGCTCTTCTACGGCACCGGAGAGCGGAGGTACCCCAAGCAGGTCTTCGAAGAGTTGGACCTGCTTGGCTTCGCAATCTGTTACCTGGATGACGGCTCGACCTCCGTGCTGGGTCGAGCCACGAAAGTGCCGTACCTCTCCATCGCGGCTCGGTCGTTGAACGACCAGGAGCAGGAGTGGGCTCGCGAGGCCATTGCCCGTCTCTTTGGCGTCTCGGTCAGGATCTCGAAGGGCTACATCTACTTCAATGTCAAGGAATCCAGGAAGGTACTTGATATGATCGCCCCCTACTTCCACCCCTCGATGGCCTGCAAGGCAGAGGGTTTCGCGGAGGTAGGCGGCGCTCTGGAGGCGCTTGACCTCGATTCTGAGAAGACGGCTGTCGAGAACCTCATCGGATCCGTGGACTGGGTGTCCAAGGACGAAATCCCTGATCGACATGGCGCCCACGTCTACGACATTGAGGTCGAGGACACGCACACGTACTTCGTCGACGGTACTCTCTCCTCCAACAGCGGCAAGAACCGCGAGCTGTGGGATGCGCTGAGGAATGGAACGCCGCTGCCTGCTCCCCAGGTCCCTCTCGTCTACAAGAAGTTCGAGAGCTACCTCAACGCCCTCCGCGTGAACATCGACAAGCAGGGCAACGAGCTCCAGCTCATCCCGTTCACCGAGGAGCAGGTCCTCGCAATGTCGAATGGCGAGCTCAAGGACCCTGGGGTCATGTTCCGGGCAAAGGACATGCAGCCCCTCGAAGGCGGTCTGTTCGATGAACGGATCACGGGCGGCAGGTACGGAGAGATGTGGTCGCACTTCAAGCTGCCAGAGCCGATGCCGAACCCGATGTTCGAGTCAGCCATCCTGAAGCTGACGGACCTGAAGGAGAAGGAGTTTCGCAAGATCCTCCGCGGGGACCAGGCGGTCGACGGCAAGTACGGGGGTGCGGCCCTTGAGGCGATGCTCGAGAAGGTCGATGTCGACGGACAGATCGACTACCTCACGGAGCGGATCCGGACGCACAAGACCGCGCGGGGCCCGAACCACGACAAGCTCCGTATCCTCAAGGCCCTCAAGGCGAAGGGACTCAAGCCGACCGTCTACATGATGCGCTCGGTTCCCGTCGTGCCACCGAAGTTCCGGCCTGTGACCGAGGACTCCAACGGGAATCTGACGAACGAGGACATCAACTTCCTCTACAAGGGCGTCGGGGCGAGCATCGACGCGTACAACACAGTCAAGAGCATGGAGGTCCCGGGCGTTGTCGAGCTGCCGCAGGACTACTACAAGGCCCCCCGAGAGGAGATGTACGACGGACTCAGGGCGTTCGTCGGGACGGGCGGGAACCTGGCTGCCACGCGAGACTACGCAGGCCTCCTCGACGTGATCGCAGGCAAGGTTCGTCGGTTCAAGCAGTCCGACACGGGGACCGGCAAGAACGGCTACTTCCAGCGCCGCCTCATCAAGCGGCGGCAGGACTTCTCAGCGAGGTCGATCATCATCCCCGAGCCCCGGCTCGGGCTCGACGAGCTCGGACTACCCGAGGACATCGCGTGGGCCAAGTACCGGCCGTTCATCGAGCGGGCGCTCATGCGGCAGGGCCTCAACCACTTCGAGTCCCAAGAGGCGTGGGAGAAGCGGGCCCCTTCGGCACTGAACGCCCTCGAGCGGGCCATGGAGGAGCGGCCGGTCTTCTTGAAGCGGGACCCAGCCCTTCACAAGTTCAACGTGATGGCGTTCAAGCCACGGCTCGTCCGCGGAAAGGCGATTCAGATCCATCCGCTCGTGACGTCTGGGTACAACGCGGACTTCGACGGTGACGCGATGTCAACCTACCTGCCGATCACCCCAAAGGCGGTACTCGAGGCGAGGAGCATGTTCCCGAGCAGCAACCTCTTCTCCTCGACGACAGGCGGCGTGATGTACACGCCTGGGCACGAGGCGCTGCTCGGCCTGTACCTGCTGTCCGTTCCGGGCAAGCGGACGGGCAAGGAGTTCGCGTCGATCCCTGAAGCGCTGAGGGCCGAGCGGGAAGGCAAGATCGAGCCGACGGATGTCATCACGGTCAACGGGGCAGAGACCACAGCAGGCCGGCTCCAGATCGAGGCTGTCCTCCCCGAGGGGATGCGGGAGACCGGGAAGAAAGCGGTTGAGGACATGAGGGTCTTCGACAAGAGGACCTCGAAGAAGGTGCTCACGGCGATCGCGAAGAACCACGCCACGACCTATGGGCACGTCGCCAACACCTTCAAGGATCTCGGCAACGAGTACAGCACGGCCCAGGGGTACTCGATCGGCCTCGATGACTTCTCGGTCATCAACAAGGGGCAGCGCGACAAGCTGTTCAGCGAAGCCGAGCAGAAGGCCTCGAAGGTCCGCGAACGCAAGCTGTCCAAGAAGGAGGAGGACCGCCTGATCGTCGAGATATTCGCCGAGGTGAGCGAGAAGCTGGACAGGCTGAACAACGCGCACCTGAAGGAGAACCCGACCAACATCTCACGGATGGTGGCTTCGGGGTCTCGAGGCAAGCCCGAGCAGCTCCAGCAGATCGTCTCGTCCCCCGTCCTCGTCATGGACGCGAAGCACCGAGTCGTCCCGTCCCTCATCCCCAAGTCCTACTCGGAAGGCATGGACCTCGCCTCGTACTGGACGACCCTTCACGGCGCCAGGAAGGGGACGATCCAGAAGGTCCAGGGCGTCAGGGACCCGGGCTACTTGAGCAAGCAGATCCTCAACTCGTCGATGGACCAGCTCATCACGGTCGACGACTGCGGGACCGAGAACGGGATCTGGCTGTCGATCAACCATGGCGACATCACAGACAGGTTCCTCGCGCGGGGGCACCATCTTGGCGGGTCGAGCTTCGGCCGCAACACGGCGGTGGACTCCGCCCTGCTCGCCGCCGCGGTGAAAGCGGGGAAGAAGAGCCTCTTCGTCCGCTCCCCGCTCCGGTGTGAGGCAGATCAGGGCGTCTGCAAGAAGTGCTCGGGTCTCGACGGCGGCGGAAGGCCGTTCGACGTCGGCGACAACATAGGCGTGATCGCAGGTCAGGCGATTGGCGAGCCGTCGACTCAGCTCGCCTTGAACGCGTTCCACGGCGGCGGGCTGGCGAAGGGCCGCGCCGCTCGATCGGGCGGGACCTTCGCTCGGCTGAACCAGCTCCTGCAGCTCAACGAGGTCGTCCCCAACTCGACGGCACTGGCCACCAAGTCAGGGAAGGTCTCGAAGATCGAGGACGCCGAACAGGGGGGAAAGTTCGTCTTCATCGACGACGCGAGCCACTTCATCCCCTCAACCCAGACGGTGCAGTTCCGGAAGGGCGACACGGTCAGCAAGGGCGAGGCACTCGGCGATGGGCCGGTCAATCCCCACGAGCTCCTGAAGTTGACCAACATCGAGAAGGTCCAGGACTACATCGCCGCCGAGATGGAGGCCCTGCTCCTGGACGCCGGCGGCGTCCGGCGAAGGAACATCGAGGTGCTCGTGAAGTCGCTCACGAGCATCACGAAGATCGACGACCCGGGCGAGCACCCGGACTGGGCGCCCTACGACACGCGGCGAGTCTCGAAGGTGCGGGCTTGGAACAAGAAGACGGGAGACAAGGTCACCCACCAGCCCTACCTCCGCGGCATCAATATGCTCCCACTCGAGCAGAGTGAGGACTGGATGGCTCGACTCAACTTCCAGCGGCTGTCGAACACGCTCATCCAAGGTGCTCGCGAGGGGTGGAAGTCGAACATCCATGGCTTCCATCCGATCCCGGCCCTCGCCCTCGGGCTAGAGTTCGGGAGGGGCAGAGAAGCACTCGGCAGTGAGTGGAAGGGGCAGTACTGATGGCTGGGATGAGGGGCCCCCGTAGGTCGCACCGTGCCCCCGTTTTCGATGGACTGGGTGCGGTCAAGCTGGTTCGGGGCCGGGTGATCAGCGTCGAGCCGATCAAGTACACTGCCTCGGTCCTCCCGGACTGGGGCGGCCGCGGCGAGATGCCTATTGATGGAGTGCAGATCAACCCCATCACGATCGACGACGAGGGTGGGGGGCAGTTCTGGTTGCCCCAGGTCAACACCCTGGTCTGGCTCCTCTGGCCCTCCACGGACGCCGACCCCGTCATCTTCGCGGCAGCGGGAGCCCCGCGGCAGATCGACGAAGGGGACGCCGCCGAAGATCCCAACGACTACCGCCAGTTCCGACCGGTCATCAACCCCGGGGACCACGGCACGACGACAAGGGACGGGAACTTCGTCTACGTCCGCCGCGGCGGGGCTATCGAGATTGGCTCGACTCAGATGGCCCAGCGCATCTACTCGCCGATTGGCAACACCATCCGCGACCTGGTCCAGAACTACGAGATGATCAGCACGGGCGGCAACATCGAGTTCAAGACCAAGCTCACGGACGAGAGCACGGTCGATCGGACACCGGTCGAGTTTCGTATGCAGGTGAGGGAGTTCGCCCAGGGGGACCCGATCATCGACCTGGGCCTCGGCCGGATCGCCGAGGAGGATGAGGAACTTCTCCAAGGCGGCATCAAGGGTGACATCGTCGCCCGCATCATCATCAACAAGCAGTACAAGTTCTGGATCGACAAGAGGGGCAACGTCCAGAGCGTCGCCTTCGGCAGCACGCTCGACTCCGTCCTCGGGACGAGGCGGACGTTCACCCGCTACGACTTCTTCGAGCGTGTGGTCGGCCTGTTCGAGGCGGAGGTGGGGGAGCGGCGGGTCAAGGTGAACCGCCGCGACGAGCTGACGGTGAGGGGGGAGCGGGAGGTCACGGTCACCCAGAAGTACACCGAGACGATCGAAGGCGCAGTCCTCCGAGAGACAGGCCCTCGTACCGAGACAGTGAGGGGGACCCTCGACCAGACCGTTGAGGGCATTCGGAGGGTACGGGCGCTGTCGGGCCATGAGGAGAAGGTGATCGGACCCAGGGGCGTCGCCGTCACGAAGGACGTGAGCTACCAGGTCGGCGGCAAGGTCGTGCTCAAGGTCGCCAACGGAGAGGCGAACTCTGATGCGATCGAGATCCACAGCGCTGCGACGGGGGCGATCCGGATCCACGGGACGGCGGGCAGGGTGTTCGTCTCGTCAGGGAGCCCCGGCTTCAACAACCCTCAGCCCGCGGGGGAGCTCTCGGTCACGCCCACCGGCGGGATGAAGTTCGAGGCGCTGTCGGGGGTGGCGTCCCTCGAGGTCAACGGCACGGGCTGCCGCGTGAAGACGCCTGCGGGGGAGATCGCGATCGATAACGCAGGACAGGTCCTGCTCGGTCCACCTGGTCGTGGGTACGTCGTCACGACGGCGACCCACCCGGTCGACCGAGTGACCGGAACGCCTATCTCCGGGACAGCGTCCGTCCTCGCGGGCGGGATCCCTGCCATCGCCGCTGTGCCTCCGATCCCGAACACCTTCGTCGCTGAGCCGGACACGCCATGATCAGCGGAGCCTCGCTATCAGCTCTCGTCTTGGCAGACCACGTGGCGCGGTACCCCGAGTCGATGGCTGCGACGCGACAGAACACGCTGACCGGAGTGGCTCTTCACCGGCCCGTCGAGGAGCTTGTCAGGGCGCTCTGCAACGGACTGGCCAGCGCGATGAGCCAGCTCCGGGTCGCGGACACGGTGGCAGGGACCGCCAACGTTCCAGGTGTCTCCGTCCCAGTGCCCTACTCCTTCACCGCCATCCCCCAGGCGAAGGCCGCCTTCCTCGCCGCGTCGGGCTGGGTAGGGGCGGACGCATCGGGCGCAGCGGACACCTTCATCGTCTCACCGCTGACCCGGCTCCCGGCGGTCTCGGCACTGGCCATGGACACCCCGCTCGCAACTGTGGGCACGGGGACGGGGATCGTCTCATCTGCGAGCAATCCAGCCCTGCTTGCTGCGGCCACTGGCCTGCTGAACCGGTCCCTTCTCGAGGCATTTCAGGCATCCGGGTTCTTCGGGACGGACGACGTCCCGGGTTCTCCAGTCAACCGGACACTGGCAGCGACACTACCAGGGTACGCGACGGGTCTGGCGACTGGCGTTGCGAGCGTCTTCGCCCAGGTCGCGTATGTCGGGCCTGCCGGGGCAACGACCCCCTCGGCTGGCGTCAACTCGGGCGGATTCATCGGAGTGTAAATCGTGGCTACGTGGGAACGGCTCGGACCGGACATCGGAGACATCGACCAGCTCCAGGACGCTGCGGACTCCATCCAGGCGGCCGCAGATACAGTCGCCGCGGTCGCAGACTTGTCGGCCGCGGCGCTGACACTCGTGTCCGCGACCGTGACGGACAGCATCGACTTCGCCCGGACGACGCTCAACGCCGCAGCCGACGCACTCCAGGGGACGGTGGAGGACTTCCTCCAGTACAACGTCAATTTCGCCATCCACACGAACATGAACTGGGATCCAGAGTGGACCTACGACCGGTTCGACAACGGAGGTGCCCTGCCCTGGGTCGGTAACGACACAGGCGGCTGGCTGGTCGACATCGCGGCCTCGGCCCGGAACCCCGCGGACCCCTTCCGCCCGCTGACGGACGCGACGACGAAGGTCGGCGCGTTCATCTTCCTCAACGGAGCACCCTACGGAGACGAGCTGGCGCCGCTCGCGGGCATCTTCGAGCTCTTCACGGACTTCAGCGACCTCAAGCACTTTTTCGACGCCAAGGCGATCCTCAAGGACGCGGACGATGTGGTCCGGAACCTGACTCGCTGCGGCGAGTGCGGCCTCGACGACTTCTTCCGCCGCACCGCGGGCGGCATCAAGGATTCGGTGTCTTCAGCAGTCGCAGGGTTCGCGGACATCGGCCCCGAGCGCGGGCAGACCCCTCGGTGGATTGGGGTCCCCATGGCCGCCCTCATCCCCCCTCTCTACGAGGCGTTCTACCTGCTGCGCCAGGCCGTAGACGCCTTCCGTGTTGCGGAGTCCGCCTCCCAGCAGATCCAGCGGACCATTGAGCTCATCCAGCGCAAGGCCCAGCAGTTGGCAGATCTTGCCGAGCGGCTGGCAGCTATCATCCCGCTGATACGGGGCGCCCTCGAGTTCTTCGCCAACACTTACGTCTTGGTTCTGCCCCCTGCTGAGGGCGGAATGGACGGACTGGTCGCGCGGGCGCAACAAGCCGAGGGCCTCCCTACCTTCGGGGAGCGTGGTATCGTCGTAGGAGGCATAGGCGTTACCACGTCCGACGAGCCGTTCGACCACCTCCAGTCGCTCTTCGATTTTGTAGGGGTCCGATTCGACGAGCTGACGACCGACACAACGGTTCGGGCCGAGAATCTCGAGAACACATACGACTTCCTCTTCCTCCCAGAATGACAGGTGAGCCGTGTCCCAGCCCCTCTTCCTCCCGGCGACCATCCAGATCGAGAAGACGGCCTCCTCAGTTCGCCTCGAGGAAGAGGTCGAAGGCTGGCCGGCCGAGATCCACACCAGCGCGTACAAGGAGCTGCCGTTCCTCCGCGCTCTCGAGACAGAGATCGAGCTCGAGCGGACAGACGGGGCTCGTGGGTACGCGGTCGGCAAAATGCTGGCCTTCCCGATCGGAAAGACCAAGCACGCCGCGGCAGTCGAGCGGAAGCTTGTGACCTTCCCCATCATCGTTCGTGACCGTGAGCTCGCGCCGCTCGACGTCTACATGCACGAGAAGCGTGCGTACCCCGTCGACGAGGACAAGATCCAGGCCCTCCTGTTCATGCCCAACGTCTACGTCGGCCCAGCCGCCCCGAGGGACTTCGTCAGCAGCAGCAACCTGGCCGGCCAGTTCCGGCCCCCGGTCGACACGGCGGGAGGGCTGCACAAGAGGGCCGGGCTTCTCCGGACCGTCGCGCCGACCTTCCGGAAGGAGGCTGTAGACGCATTCCGGGGCCGCCTCCGGACGACGGGCCCACTGAGGCACGCGTTCGCCACGCGCCCCTACCTCGACGACGCCGCGCAGCAGATCTTTGAGGCACCCGAGTTCGACGCCGAGAAGGTTGCCTCGGCGTCGCGGATGTCTATGCCGCCCAGCGTGGTGCAGTTCCGCAAGCTCGGCGCGGGCCGCTACCTGATGAAGATGGCCAACAGTCGGGCGTACCAGCCGGTCACGCACGAGGTCGACCGGTACGCTGTCCAGCAGAAGCTGTCGGCGGACAGCTACCGCCGCCTCCAGGCCGAGGGGTTCGTCACGGGCTCACTGGACGCGGTCGACCAGAAGGTCCCCCTCGTGAAGCGGGCCTCTGTCGCCCAGCGGACGGGCATCTACCGGACGACGGTGGGCGGCAGAGAGACGGTGGGGGTCGTAATCCCGCGGATGATCTCCCTCGAGGGCGAGCCGCAAGACGTCGCGTTGCTCTCGGCGCCAGGCGTCCACGCCCTCCAAGAGAAGATCGCAGGCGTCCATCTCCGGGACGTCACGATCCCTCCTGGGGTCGAGTCGAAGGGCCGGGGCGTCTACGTCTACCAGGAGGGCCCCCGGACGGTCGCCACTGAGCCGCTGGACCTCACGACCCGCGTCACCACCGGCCACGGCGGTGAGAAGGTGGCTTCGTGGCTTGGGGTCCGGCTGTTCTCGGGCCGCGCGGTTCGTGTGGTCCCTACTGAGGGGCTGCAGAAGATCGCCCACCTGGGCGGCGGCGTCTACGCAATCCCAGCGGCGTTCAAGTGGCTGCCTATCGAAGGTAGGCAGGGCAACGCGCTGGAGGACGTAGACGATGCCTCGTCCGTCGAGCAGCTCAAGGTGGCAGCGAGCACCGAGCTGCTGCTCTCGGACGGCAGCGTCTACCAGCTCCGAGGGCTGACCCATGACCTCGATGCGGCGGACATGGAGTTCGAGCTCTGCGCTCGCGGCCTCGACACGGACTCGGCCCGCGGCCTGATGAAGCAGGCGTCCGCGCATGAGCGGGTCGAGATCCCGGGGCTCCGCCCTCTTCGTCGGGTCTCGGCAGCGGATCGGACCGCGGAGATCTGGAAGGCAGCAGCCGAAGCAGGGAGGCGGGTGGTCCACGACCCCTCTGTCGACTTGGTCGCCGAGATCGCGGTGCTGAGCAAGACAGCGTCTCTCGTCATCGACAAGGAGACGGTCGACGCTGTCCTGTCTCTGGGGTTCATGAACCCAGAGAACATGTCTATATACGCGGACTTCATCCCTGAACTCGAGAAGGTCAGCAGCAAATTGGCTGAGGTCCTCATCGCGAGCCGGCTCGGGATGGACGACGTCCGCGAGGCCGCGGCGAAGAACGCCCTGTCACAGGTCTCCTCGGTCATCCGCGGGCTCACCACCCTTCGTTCTCGGATCTCCTGATGCACCGAATCGCCCTCAGCGCCTTCTGCGACGAGATCACCAAGACCGCCGTGCTCCACGAGATGAAGCTTCTTCGTGCGGCCCGCCGAGGAGTGGGGCGGGCGCAGACCCAGGTCAGGAAGAAGGCCATCGAGGCAGGTAACCAATTGACCCAGGAGCAGGTACGGAGTCTGTCCGCGTACGCAGACAAGCAGAAGACGGCGGCGTCACGCGGTCAGATCGAGATGGGACTCGGACTCGCTGGCGGGCTGCTGGGGGCTGGAGGAGCGTACGCTCTGCAACGCCCACGCGCCGAATCCGATCGTGTCCTCCGCCGCGTCGGGGCGATGAGCCCCTCCGAGCTCGAGAACGCCAAGCGACGCAGGCGGGACGCGACTCTCCTCGCCGCCCTTGCGGGGGGCGCAGTGGCTGGGAAGGGCGGCTTCCCTGCGCTGGCGGCGGCCGGTGAAGTGGCGGAGGAGTTGGGGAGGAGGAGAGGGGTCGGGATCCTCCGCGGCATGCTCCCCTGGCTGACGTGAGACGTGACAGAGCTGCCGCACAAGCGCTACCTGCTCTACCAGCTGTCGAAGGGCATCTCCAAGCTGGACCTGCTCCAGACGTGCAGACGGCTGTACCTGGTCCCGCCCAGCGACGAGTACCTCGCTGACCTCCGTCACGAGCTCGGGACCGTGCCGAAGTTCTGGGAGAGCGCGTGGACCCGAGGCAACATCCAGTTTCGTCGTTGGCTGCGGGACCGCTGCATCGAGAGCTTCTGGAGGAACTCGGATCAGGCCGTCGAGGCCGAGCGGCTGTGCATGGTCTCCGAGATGCGGCAGGACGCCCAGGCGCTGCTCCTTCTCCACGGACCCGAGTTCGAGCTCATCACGGGCGTCCTCAGGCTGAAGTACCCAGCCAACACGGTCCCCTCGCGGGCGGGCTTGGAGCAGTTCTCCGACGCATTCTGGGACGTCGCCTCGCTGACCAGCACGGGGCTGTGGGACTTCCTCCGGATCCGGGACGACCAAGACAAGCTCATCGCCGCTGCGACAGGCGACAGGGCGACGACCTACGGGCTCATCGGCGTCCAAGAGGAAGTGACGTCAGCTCGCTTCCGCGACAACGTGATCGCGTACGCCAACAGCCAGGTTGAGTTGGCTCGAAGGCAGCCTGAAGGAGCGAGCGGGAACCGGATGGCAGGGCTGGCGGCGCTGATTCGGCAGGCTGCGGACCAGCTCGAGCGGAAAGAGGAGCTCAGCCAAGTCGAGGACGATAGCATCGTCGAGGAGGCGCAGAGGTTCGCGATGCGTCGTGTACGCGCGGAGAAGCCCATCATCAGCATCGACGACCTCCCTTCACTGGAAGACGCCGATGAGGATGACGTAGAGGAGGTCGACAATGTCCGAAAGCTCAGAGTCTAGCGAGCAGCTGATTCAGCCATGGGCGCTCCGCGGGGACGCCCGGGAGCGCGCCACGGAGGCGCTGGCTCGAACCGGGCGCGAAGGTGCGGCCCTCGACAACGTCGTCATCAAGTGGACGGTCCAGGAGTTCCCGACCTTCATGGTCGAGTACGCACAGCTCGACAACGATGTCGTCTACCACTTCTGGCCGCCTGGGAACAAGGCCGAGTTCGTGCCCGGGTTCGGCAGGAGTCTCGAGGCCGGCTTCAGGCAGTGCCTCCCCGAGGACGCGGATGTCCGTGCCGACTTCATGTCTCGACACGAAGATGCTGCGCAGGCGATCATGGCCTCGAACCAGCTAGAGGACGACCGGGGCGTCCCGATTCGGGAGTCGTACTACGTCCGCGTCGTCGACTTCGCGGACAGGCCCTTCGCGGATAGGATCCTGAAGGGCAAGATCCTCATCAAGGTCCGAGAGGCCGTGGAGCTTTCCATATGATCGTCGCTCAGAAGATTCAGGGTGTGCGGGGACTGGCTGACTTCTTTCGCGGGGCTACCGTCGCGGCGGGAGTGACGGGGGCCAACACCGCAGGGAGCCCAGTGCTCACAGACATCAACGCATCGTTTGTGAGCGATGGCGTCATGGTCGGGGACCGTGTCTGGATCTCCGGAGAGATCCAGGCCACGGTCTTCCTCGTCCAGTCCGTCGACAGCGAGACCCAGGTCACGCTCGATACGAATGTCGTGAACGCCAACTTGGCGGATGCGCACTACCGCGTCACGAAGCCTTACGGGTTCGGCGACCCCGCAGACCTCAAGCTGTTCAGCACCATCAGCGGCGACCACGACACGTTCCTCGTTCTCTACGAGGAACAGAACTTCTAGCGGACCTTTCTCTGCCCCTGCTCCTCGAGCAGCTCCTCGAGTTCGGTGAGCGGAGGCGGCCTGGGCCACCAGGTCAGCTTCAGAAGAGCGACCAGCGGGTGCTTCACGCCGTCCGGGTCTTCGTAGACCGGGTTGTTGCTCTTTTCCAGCTTCTGGAGCGTGCATTCGACCGCCAGGTCGGGCCGCCGACGTCTCACCCAGTCCTTCGCGTAGCGGCGGACCGTCTTGTAGCTCGGCTCGTCCGGGGACAGCTCGACGACAGGGATCCGGGCAATCACCATGTCACTGTGGCCCTCTTGGTCGCAGTGAGGCAGGATCCTGCGTCCTGTTACCGTGCTGAGCGTAGAGAGCAATTCATCGAGGGGAAGATCGGATGGCGTTGGCACGGGCGAGCCTCACGTTCGATGACCTAGGGAAT
>Ga0316190_10001073_pt1 | contig 19557 bp, 20 predicted proteins | sample Eddworburrow2_MG_FD_204929 | JGI IMG/M metagenome (GOLD analysis project Ga0316190, IMG submission 204929) | Coastal sediment microbial communities from Maine, United States - Eddy worm burrow 2 | ecosystem: Environmental > Aquatic > Marine > Coastal > Sediment | place: USA: Maine | collected... | reverse complement strand
GTGTAATTCACCCGAAGCAGATATTAAAAAAGATGATCATCTTTATAATTTTCACGTCTACTCATAAGCACCTCTAATTGCATAGTCATTATCTGGGTTAGAGATAAGCTCCAAACCTGAGACCAGTATTTCCTGTTCTGGGCGGACATCAGAAAACTCGTCTATAACAAAGCATAGATACGACAAAAATACCGGCACTTACCGGAAGGATGGCAGAAATGTCTTGCGGTATATCCTCAAAACGGAGCATCCAATGAACAAGATGGATCCATACCTTAGGATGATGGTCAAGCACAATGCCTCTGACCTATTCTTCAGCCCAGGCACTCCACTACACATGAAAGTGGAGGGAGTAATCTCACCGGTTCAAAAAGAGCTATTGGTTGCTGAGGTGGTGAAGGAATTGGCCAATTCCATGATGAATGACGCACAAAGGGATGCCTTCAACCAGCGGCCGGAAATGAATCTGGGCTTATCCATCAATGAGCTTGGGCGCTTCAGGATCAACATCTACCGTGAACGGCAAGATGTAGCAATGGTGATCCGTTACCTCAGCGATCAGATTCCTACTGTTGAAGAGCTCAATCTGCCCATTGCCTTGAATAAACTGGCAATGGCCCCTCGCGGCCTGGTGCTTGTCGTGGGCGCTACGGGTTGTGGAAAATCGACCACCCTGGCCTCAATGATCGATTACCGGAACCAAAACACCACCAGTCATATCCTCACAATTGAGGATCCAATCGAGTATATCTACCGCTATAAGCACTCCATCGTTGATCAGAGGGAGATCGGTACCGACACCATGAGCTGCGCAGATGCATTGGAGAATGCCATGCGTGAGGCACCTGACGTCATTATGATTGGTGAGATCCGCGACCGGGCCACCATGCAGCATGCCATCGCCTATGCTGAAACAGGGCACCTCTGCATGGCCTCACTGCATGCCAGTAACTCAAATCATGCGCTACACCGGGCATTGAGCTTTTTTCCGGAAGAGATGTATCACCAGCTCTATCTGGATCTATCTCAGAATCTGCACGCAATCGTATCCCAGCGGCTGGCAAGAGGGGTGGATGGTAAACGCATTCCAGCAGTAGAGGTTTTGCTTGCGACTGCCCACATCCGAGACCTCATCCTGCGTGGAGCCATTGATGAGATACGCGAAGCCATGGAAAGAGGGCATGAATTGGGAATGCAGACCTTCGACCAGTCACTGTTTGATCTAGTCAAGCAAGGTAAGATTAACAAAGAAGAAGCGCTAAAACATGCGGAATCCGTGAGCAATCTAAACCTGATGATCCGCACCCACAAGAGCGGCCAGGCAAGGGATCGCGGCCATAATCAAGGCGACACACCGGATCAGTAGCATTTTACTTCTTCAGGCACAAATGAAGCCCACCCACAGCTTCTCAACAGAAATGCTTAGAGTCGGTATGGCCTTGAATTACTAGACGGGCATGCCATGGGGGATCATCTGCATATGTTGTTGATTCCACCTAAGCATAGCATGGCTCATACAATTGGATTTTTGAAAGGGAAATCAGCGATACGAATATTAATGCGCCCCTCTAATCCTTTGGCTCATCCGGGCTATTACGGCCTTTTGACTTGCGATACTTTATTGCAAACAATCCTACGCCCAGCCCCAAAACTATTAATAGAAGAAGTGAAACAGCAATAAAAGGAGCGGCTTCCATATTTCAGTCTCTACTCTTAGAAAAATGCTTACCCTGCCCCCAAATATCACAAAACTCTATCACTATTAATATTCGTGGCTATCACATAGTAACAAACTTTTTCGACCCCGATTGCCGCGTAATTTAGGGATTCACCACACACAGAGGAGGCCGACCTTGGTAATATGTAGTTAATTATGAAGATCAGTGCATACGGCCATATCCACGTCTATAACGTCGGGTATTTTTTAACTCTTCATCCAGCGCTTTCTGTTGTTCTTTGGTGAGTAGTGCCCGTGTCTTGTTTTGTGTTTGGATGCTGCTTTCGATCTTTTTGCGCTTGATGTCAAATATGGCGGCATAGACTTCACCGATGGCTTTGGCATCAGGGGTGTCGGCATCATATAACTCAGTGAGTTTGTCCTGATGCTCCATCATCTCACCCATGCGATTCCAATTTTCGCGTCGGTGTTGTCGATGGATCTCTCGAACCTTCTTCTTTTGGCTGTCGCTGAGATCAAGTTGCATGATGAGCCATGTGCTACTCCTCGCCCCTGATCCCATGTGACCATGCTCCATCATACCGGAGCCCATTTGGTCACAGTCCATCCTGCCCATGCCTCTGCGTCGATAGGGCATTGCTTCATAGCTTTCCTCCTCTTCCGTGAGCCTGCCTTGGCCATATCCCATCATGCTGCGATGACCATCACCCCGGCCCATCATTGGATAGTCACTATCCGCTTGGGTAAGACCGGCTGCACTGATGCTGAGAAGAAGTAGAGGAATGCTAACGACGTAAAATCTAAAGCTATTGCAGTTCATGAGAACTCTCCATTTGCCTGTTTAGCGCAGTGTATAGTGAAACACCCACGTTCTATCAGTGATAGTTGATAGAAAGAATCCATTGCTTAGGTAGGATTAATAATAGCTTGGATTTGATATATGGGAAGTAGATACCCAGTGAGCAAGCGAAAAAGATGTCAGGTTTATGTGCTTTATAAAAGGCACCATAAGCCTTCTAACATTTTGCGTCATTCAATACTCAGTTCACAGCTCTAACTCATCTATCAATATTATTATTTGTGGTGGCCAAAACGCTGCATTTTCTTCTGTGGCTGTGGGCAGATCGCTTTCTTTGGCAATTAGATTTGCCCATTTTATAAATTCACTACCGTGTTCATAAGATGGAGCAGAGAAATGGCAGACGGCTTGATGTGCCATTTCGTGCGCTATTAAACCATAAGCAATATCCAGGTACGGTGCATATGCGCTCAATTGCTCTACTTTATCAGCTCTGCTTAAAACTGGGTTCAATCCAATGTTTTTACACTCCTGCAGTTTTTCTTCCAGGATATGAAATCTGCTTGAAAAGCTCATCGCGTTGGTTGTGTGGCTATAGATCCCAAAATGGCCATGATCATCATTTTCAGCATTATTATGCCAACCCATTGCAGAGAGAGGCTTCAGTTCATTTTTAAAGACGTTTTGGTTAATCTGCTCCCACATCTCATTTAATGAATTTGAATGCTCAAAAAACTCAAGCAATTGAGAACCCTCTGGCTGTGCGCCTTTTGCAGCTAATTAAGTCAGTCTACAGGCCAGTACTTATAGGAACAACAAATGACTGGGAAGCATACCCATCCAACCAATCGTAGTAGATAGGCCTGCTCTTATCACTTAGAATGAAATTCAAGAGACATTTACAAAGAGAACCGCAGTTATGATGTATCGCCTGACGGCATTTTTGCTCATACTTTTCCTCACGGCTTGTGACAAACCAGACCCTAAATTTTCCATGGATGGCATCCGCAGTCAGGGAGAGTTGATTGTACTCACACGCAATGCCCCCAGTGTTTATTACGTTGACCGAGAGGGCAATGGCGCAGGGCTTGATCATGATCTAATCCAGGCTTTCGCCAAGCACCATCAACTTAAAGTCCGTTTGGAAGTAAGAGAAACGGTGGAAGAGATACTGACTGACTTGCGCAATGGCAAAGCCCATATAGCAGCCGCAGGGCTTACTGAAACCACTGACAGAACAAAAGAATACTTAGCAAGCACACCTTATCAAACAGTAACTCAACAAGTGGTATGCCGACGTGGTGGCAAACAGCCTAAAAACATTAAAGAATTAAGCGATGTATCACTCACCGTTATTGCCGAAAGCAGTTACGCATCTCAACTAAAAAAACTAAACGGCTCACACCCCGCACTAACCTGGCGCAGCAATAACGATATTGATACCGAGGCACTGCTGGAGCAGGTCTGGAACAAAGAGATTGATTGCACAGTTGCTGATTCAAACATAGTGGCCATCAACCGCCGTTATCAGCCCGAGCTCGTGACTCCCTTTGATCTTTCGGATAAGCAGTCTCTGGTTTTTTATCTGCCCGCTCAAGCCAAAGAACTACAAAAATCATTGGATAGCTGGTTAGCCAAATTTAAACAAACAAGTCAGTTGAACGAACTGCTCGAGAAATATTATGGATTTGTCGAGATATTTGATTACGTAGATACACGTAAATATGTTGACCGCATCGCAGAGCGGTTACCAAAATACGAGGCCTATTTTAAAGCAGCCGCCAAACAGACCAACCTACCCTGGTCACTGCTGGCAGCACAAGCGTACCAAGAATCGCACTGGAACCCAAAGGCCAAAAGTCCAACCGGTGTGCGCGGCATTATGATGTTAACGCGTGTCACAGCAAAAGAGGTCGGAGTAACAAGCCGTCTTGATGCCCAGCAGAGCATTGCAGGTGGCGCAAAATATTTGAACAGCCTCCGTAAACGTCTACCTGAAGAGATAGAAGAGCCTGATAGAAGCTGGTTTGCCTTGGCCGCTTATAATATCGGCATGGGCCATCTCCGTGATGCCAGAACCCTTGCAAAACGTTTGAAGAAAGATCCTAACCGGTGGACCGATTTAAAAGACGTGCTCCCTCTGCTATCTAAAAAGCAATATTACAAAAAACTAAAATACGGCTATGCACGGGGTAATGAGCCAATCCAATATGTCACTCGCATACGGAATTTTGAAGATATTTTGCTGCAAATGGATGCTAACTAAATAAGATCCGTCCAGATACAACATAAGCATTTCTCTTATGACAGTGTCACGCACACTGCAATCACTTCTCCTGGGTATTGATTTTTTTATCTTGGATAAGCCACTCTGCTGTTAGAAGCTTTATAACCTTCGCCCTGCAGACGACGCTATGAATCCTCTAAACCAGCTTTCTGCCGGTTTATCGAAACTAATAGGTTGGGCAACATTAGTGTGTCCATTTTATCAAGGGAAAATAAATTCACCGTTGATGCTTGAAAACAGCCAATATATGGACGAGGCTATGTACTACGGAGTCAAACATTCTGAAGCAAGGAGATAGCATCATGGCAATATTAAGAGGACATGCAATACCAACTCTGGGAGGCCTGGCCGACCACACTTACGTCACATGCCAAGGCGGCTATGCATGGGCATGTTGGGGCAGAAGTGCAGGAGGCCGTATTATTTGCAGTGGCACCGGCAGTTCCGCCAATGCTAATTGTCTGTCACAACCCTGGTCTACCGCAGGTCTCATCTACGGAGTCACCGGAGTATGCCACCAGACAGCCAACAGGATACTCTGGCCAGCTGGTAGCACTGTACGAGCAGCAAAGGGATACTGGGCATCTTGGCTTGCCTACGGCACCTATGGCACGGATACCGCAGCATGGTTAGGCAGGCTTGCGGTGTGCTCACTCTCAAAAGGCGAGATTGCCCAATGCGCTATTAAGAAAGGTGGAATTAAAGGAAAACTACCTGCCATAGACAGAGCAGATCGTGCATTGGTCAGGGATATTAAAGCCCTCTACCAAAGGAAAATAACACCCTCAGAGCATAAAAGAAGGCTAACGGCCAAAGGGCCAGACCTAAAAACAGTAGGTAAAGAGGTCAAGCTTGCCATGCAACAACGCCTTGGCCCAAAGCTCAAGGCTGCAATAGTCAAAGACATTCAGGAAATACAGCAAGAGCTTTTCTCAAAGCGCGCCAAAATTGAAGCCAGCCTTCATGATGGTTCGCTCAAAGGTGAAGCATTTGCCATGAAAATGAATGATACGATAAACAAAACTCTCAGGGATTGCCAAAAATCTCTAGGCAAGGACGATTACTTTAAACTCATGGATTTGCAAGCCAGGGAAAAGATCTTAATTGTAGATCCAAAGATTGCAGCAAAAGTACACAAGTAACCCACAATGAACGTTGATGGCATAGCCACACTGCTGATAATACAATGAGGCTATGGGTAGCCATACACTTTCTAAATACAGCCCTCGCCTTAGCGAGCAAGAGTATGAGCAGGGGATTGCTGAGCTTTACAAGCAGGCAGCGGAGGGGCAACTCTCCGCTGCACCCCAAAATCCAGACAACATAATCAAGGAAAAAGAGTTTCAACTCACTATCGACTACAGGCTGGGAATAAACTTTCCAGCTGAAAAAAGAGAAGCCCTCTGGAAAGCCAAAGAAAGAGCTGAGATGCAAAAGCTCCGCCTTATAGGCAAGTACTTTAAGGTAAGTCTGAAAAAAAGAGCATTCGCAGATGGCATGCAAATCATGCTCGAACGTATGATGGAGGAGTTCTCAAAAGTCCTGACACCCGATGAACTCAACGCTTTCATGGCACTCCAGGAAGGTGAAAAACCTGTGCTTCCTATTGATCCTGATCTGCTCTAGTCCGCATTTCTAATTCAAAGTGGCTGTCTGAAATATCTGTCGATATTGTGACTTGCTCACCCGGTATACCCGTAGCTACCTCAATCAACATTTCAGGTTTATCAAACCTGGGAAGGTTCCTAGCCGATCTGGGTGCCACAAACAAAAAAAGCCCACCTAACGGTGAGCTTTTTTGCTTATATGGCGCACCCGGAAGGATTCGAACCTCCGACCCCCTGGTTCGTAGATATCTATGGCGTTTGTAACCGGCTGTTTATATTAGACTAATTAGCAGGGTGCTCGTTGCATTTTGCACTACTATGTATAACTGTGCTGGACTGATCCCCGCAAAACCCCGGCATTACTTTTGGTGTAAGTGGCATTAGTTACCAAAGGAATGGCCTGATTTGGTGGGCAATTAGTATTAGTTTGAGTTAACAAATATTGGTTACACCACTCAGTTGAATCCTCTAAAGGTCAGAATTACGCTTTAATTGCTTGTTCCATATACGCTTTGATTACATCACTACCAGCATCCAGAATTTCGCAGCGGGTCTCTTTTTCCATCAGTCCCTGGAGGGATGGCGGAGGTGGCGCCTCAATCCCAATGGCATCGCGCACTGCCGCACCAAATTTGGCCGGGTGGGCGGTGGCCAGACAGATAGCTGCAGGCATGTCGTGTGCTGCCTTAACGCCTACCGCCGTATGAGGATCCAGAATATAGCCGCTCTGTTGGTAAGTTTCTCTGATCTGCTCCAGAGTCTCTTCCTCACTCACCGCGACGGCATGGAAAATCTTTGCAACCTCTGCCTGTTTGGCTGCAGGAACCGTTAATTTGCCCTGTTTAGACATCTCATCCATCAGGCGACGCACCTCCGCCGGATTCTCATCCATCAAATAGTAGAGATAGCGCTCAAAGTTGGATGAGATCTGGATATCCATCGATGGGCTAACCGTGGGGTGAACCTCACCCGTTTGATAGGTGCCACTGTGGACAAATTGGGTAAGGATATCGTTGCGGTTTGTTGCTAGCACCAAGCGCTCAACCGGCAGCCCCATTCGCATGGCGATATAGCCGGCGAAGATGTCGCCGAAGTTACCTGTGGGTACTGAGAAGGTGGCCTTCTGTGCACAGTCTCCACCGTTGGTCCGACCCCAGGCGTAAAAATAGTAGACGACCTGAGCCAGAATTCTGGCCCAGTTGATGGAGTTGACCGCCCCCAGGCTATGGCTCGCTTTGAACTCAAGGTCATTGAACAGCTCCTTGACGATGCGTTGGCCATCATCAAAGGTGGCCCGAATGGCAATGTTGTGAACATTATCATCCAGCACCGTGGTCATCTGGCGTTCCTGGATCGGTGAGACCCTTTTGTGCGGGTGGAGAATGAAGATGTTGATCCGCTCTTTACCGCGTACCCCATAGATTGCTGCAGAACCTGTATCGCCTGAGGTGGCTCCGATGATATTCAGACGACCGCCGTCCCGTTCCAGCAGAAACTCAAAAAGGTTGCCAAGAAATTGCAGGGCAACGTCCTTAAAGGCCGCCGTCGGACCATGGAACAGCTCCAGAATACGGGTTTCACCTGCCGATACCACTGGGGTGACCTCGGGGTGGCTGAAGCTTGCGTAGGACTCCTGTACCAGCGTGATGAGATCTTCACGGCCGATATCGGAGCCGACAAAGGGCAGCATCACCTCAACGGCAAGTTCCTGAAAGCTGAGTTGTGACCATTTGCTCAGGGTGGTGGAGTCTATGCTTGGAATGGTCTCTGGCAATAGTAAGCCGCCATCGGTCGCTAACCCCATCATTACGGCCTGGGTGAAAGTGACGGGCTCAATCCCGCCTCGGGTACTGATATATCGCATATTTCCCTGTCTCATTAAGGGGAGATGCTCCGGGTTAGGTGGCATCTCCAGAATCTGTGGTGGTGGCTGCATGAGCCAGCATACAAAACCGGCTAAATTAATTTCGCTTGTAGGTAAGTAGTGCCCGGCTTTAAAACAAGCTTGAGATCATCTGCCCGACAACTCCTGTTTTAGCTTTTCCTTATTAATCTGGTTTTTATCACTTTGTACCAAGGGCAACGATTTCTGGTATACGACCCTGCCGGGTATCATGTAAGACGCCAGGTGTTTCTTCAGCTCAAACAATATCTCTTTTTCACTTATCTCGCTGGGCGCCGAATAGACCATTACAATTTCTTCTTCGATCAATTCATTTTCCATACCGAAGACAGCGCATTGTTCTATTTGTGGGATCTTATTGGCCACCACCGATTCAATTTCGTAGGGAGAGACCCTGAAGCCCCGGGTTTTGATCATATCGTCATGTCTTGAGACAAAATAGAAGTAACCTTCTTCATCTTTATAGACATAGTCACCCGATGCCACAACGATCTCATCGCAAAGCTCTCCGTCCAGGTTGATAACATCCTTCAGGATTTGTACCGATTTGAACCGCTGTGCACTCTCCTCGGGCGCATTCCAGAATCCTCTATAGATGTAACCACCCCGATGGATCAACTCACCCACTTCACGAACGGCACACTCCTTGCCGTCTTCATTAATCACATAAAGCTCAACATCGGGTATCGGCTTGCCAATGGATTCTGGCCGTATTTTTACCTGGGAAGGATCCAAGTAAGTCGAACGGAAGGCCTCTGTCAGGCCATGCATCGAGTAAAATTGCGCTTTGCTAAATCTGTTTTTGCAATCGCTGATCATCCTGGCGGTGACGTTCCCTCCCGAGGAGGTGATTGTTTTCAGGTGGTCAAAAAGCTCGGGGCTGGGAAGTCGCTGCATATCTTCGTCGAACATCTGGGATATGTTGACCGGCATCAGCGGCAGCACAGTGACCTTATCGTTGATTAGATGATTGAAAAAGTCTTCGGGCAGTATAAAGCGGTGTAGCGCCAGGGTAGCCCTCTTATACAGCGAGCAAAATATTTGATTTAAACCATAGTCAAGATTAAAAAGCAGCAAGCCCGAGATAACGTCATTTTGCTCCAGCTTCAAGTACTGGGAAACTACACGGGCGGAGTCAATAAGATTTCGATGCGATATAACAATACCCTTGGGCGTTCCCGTCAGGCCAAAGGAGTAGGTGATCACCGCATTGTCATGGCCATTAATATCGCAATCAAATGACTTTTTGTAGTACTTATAAATCTCTTCAAACGAGGCAATTTCCTTGTTGGTTGTTTCGTAAGAGATAATATGACCACCAAAGTCAATTTCCTCAATGCTTTCAAGTTTCAATTTGTCAGTGATAATGCACTGGATAGCACAATCGTTAATGATGTACTCAACCTGCTCCGGCTTTAACAGTTTTGTCAGTGGCACTAATATGTAATCGGTCGACAAAATAGCCAATATGGCGACAACCTGCTCAATGCCCTTATTGGAATAGAGCCCGATTCGTGAATCTTTTGGCAGCCCCAACTCTTTCAAGTACAAAGCCACCTGGTTTACCCTGCTGAACAGCTCCCCGTAAGTCATGTTTTTTTGATCAAAAACCAGTGCGGTTTTTTCGCCGTGCGTCTGCACCGCATTTTCGAGGAGTGTTCTAATACAGTTTATTGACATGATTCAATTTCCTTCGTACGCATCTCTTCAGCATCTATTTCATTTGCGCCTATCGTCCAAATATCATAGTTGCTATCTAGAATAGTCACGGGATTATGATCTGAGGCCAGGATTTTTCTGTAGAAAAACGTGATGATATCTTGTATCTCTTCAACCCTTAGCACCTTGGTAATCCCACCCGTTAACACAATGGAGTTGATGGCGAGCAGCCTCAGGTTGATATAGGCCTTCTTATAATGGGACATCTTGCATAGAACCAGAAAGATAGCGAGCTGCATCAGCACTTTGGTCGCCTTCTCACTTTGTTCATTAAAGATATTTTCAGTTACCTTTAGATGCGTCAGTAACTCATAGACAAATTCGTTATTCTGGGCCGCAATAATGAGCGACTGCTTCGATTTGTACACGCCAAGCTTCTTGAATACCAGCCTGTCGTATTCATTTTTAGTCACTATATTGTCATCAACCAAATCTTTTGAATAGTGAATATCGGTTGTCGCCCCACCGATATCAATAAGAATAAAAGGATCTGCTACAGGAAATCGCCCCTCTATATGCGGCAGTGCTTTATTGACAATATAAGGCGTAGAGAATATTTGATTGTCGGTAATATGGTATAAATTCTTGATACCTTCCTTGCCCTCAATATCCTGTTGATAAAGATTGGTTAAATATTCTTTTAGTTTCTCTTCTACGACATGAAGCTTGTTATCAATTATATTGGGCAATATAACAACTCTTTTAATACTCTCCTTTATTATCGGTGCATCCTGGGCACTACCAACAAATACGATATTGGAGTAATTTAACTGCGCCAAATAGCTATACAAAGCATTGGAAAAAATATTGGCGTTGCTATCTATACCGCCCACAATGATAACTACATCAATAAGACCAGTTGGTATCGAATAATCTTCGATGTCCTGGTAAAGAACCGTATCGATAATATTGATGCCAGAATTAAATGCAATATTGGTGGCATACTTTAATGAAAATGAATGGGTAATGCCGATAATAAGCGCACTTAAACCACCGTTTGCCGATGAACAGATATGCACATTGCGCTTATCAAAGCGATCTATGGTCTGGCTGCACTTATTCTTCAAGTCATCGAGAATATCAATATTGAAATCCCTGAAATGTTGCTCGATATTTTCAGAGGTACTGATCTTGAAATAAGTGCTGCCAACATCAATCAGCAATTTTTCATTGTTCTGGCTCACTGCATAATTCCTATATCGTGAATAATATCATTGACGATACTGGTGGTATCTTTGTTTAAATCACACTGTCCCCTTTCATAGGCATAGCAACGATCTGGAATAGGCACATTGCCTTTGTTTATAATTCTGATGTTTTTGTTGGCATCCCTAATTGTAATCATTTCATTATGATTAATAATATGTGGTGAAAACGGCACATCGATAATGCCATTTTTGATTGAATTAAAGACTTTTCGCCAGAGGGTATCCGCGGGATCGTTAAACACCGCCTCCATAATGGCATTGACCTCTAACGTCAAAATCTCCTCTTCCTGTTCATCAACAATATTTGGCAGGCCATTGAGTATACCCAGGGTATATTGAGTATTGGCCACTGTTTTTGCATTGGCTTCCTTTGTGGGAATGCCCGATGCTTCCTCCCTGGTTTTAGTGATAATTTTGTCTGCACCCACCATGGAGGCAATCACCGTGGACATATTGATGAGTTGTTCGGCAAAGTCCTTGTTGGTTGGGAAGGCCCCCATCCACTGGTGATAGACCAGGTGAATTGCAGCATCACCGCAATCAATTTTCTCGGCATACTGCTTTGCCAGTTTTTTGATTACCGCTCCCGTCACTATATCCTGGTTCATTGAACCGGTTTGAGAGAATGATACCGAGAAGGATTTAACCCCCTCTTCTAATGAAAGCAGCATTTCCAGCAGTTGAATAACGATAGTAATGGCCGGAGGCACCAGCGTTGCCGTCAGCGGGCCAAAAGATTCTCTATTGATGGGCTCGTTGAGTTTTGAATAATTGGCGCAAACCCGCTCTACATATTTCCAATATAAAAAAGCTTTATCCAAGGGAAAGTTTTTTGAATAGGGCAACAGATAGGTAATAGGCCCGCCTTCTATCTCAAAAATCCCCGAGGCAATGGCCGTTTCGACCAATAAACGGGCATCGGGTGTGCCATGCCGTAAACTCACCGGCTTATTGAAATGCGTCATCATCTTACGCGTTGTTCGATAGCCATGATTCACCAGGGGGTAACCATTGAGCATATCCATCTCATTTTCTTCACTCAGGCGAAGCATTTTCTTGGCCGTGGTGTAATCGTTCAGGCGGGTATTTGAATCAATCGTCAAAGGCAAAACATCGACATTGGCATCAACAAAAAATTCATAAAGGGCAAACTGCTTTTTATAGGTGGGAAAGCCGCCCCGGGGCTGAACCAGCATCTTGTTTGAGGTATTAAAATGGTGTGAGATAAAGAGCTCTTTGCTGGCATTGCTTACAAACTCTGCCACTTCGGCAAAGTCAAAGGTATCAACATACTCATTGCTGAGAATGATCTCCCTCTCTTCCTGCAGTAAACTCATTATCTCTTGCTCTCGTTATTTCTATTACTGATGAAGGCTTCCAGCATATCCAGCCCGGTATTTAGATCAACCTGGTGGCAAACCAGATCAAAACCATAGTTTTTATACTTGGGCACAATATCTTCCGCTTTGCCGCTGCCTACCGCCAAATTACCGCCGATCATCATGATAAGATTATCCAGGTTCTTGTATTTTGCCTTGAGTAGTTTAACTTCACGACTCCAGCCCTCGGCTTCACCATTGAGGGAAGATATCAATAACACCTCGGCACCGGTTTCCACGACAGCATCAAAGAACTCTTCCAGATAGGTGTTTACCCCCAGGTTAAACACCTCATATCCCCTGGCGTGCAGAGAAAGCTCTATGAGCCGATTAGCGACCACATGGATATCGTTGCCAACTACGCCTGTTACTACCTTCATAAGTGATTACGCCTGGATGTTGCCTTTGCTTGGGCACCCATAGATTATGTAAAAAACGGCTACAGAGTGCTAGTATCACCGCTCCGATAAATAGGTGGATAGAAACGGGCGGATAGCAAAATGACTTTTTTTACAGCAGATATCTGTGACGAAAACAGCGACAAGGTCTCTGTACTGGATTCAGGGTACAAAAACTTTGGTGGCGCCACCAAGTGCCAGGGTGAGATAGTTACCATAAAACTGGATAAAAACAATTCGGACCTCATAAAGCTGTTGCGAGACGAAGACGGCACCGGGAAAATTGTCGTCATCGACGTAGATCAAGCCTATTTTGCCGTAGTGGGTGAAAATCTGATGGAATTTTCCCATCAGAACAATTATGCCGGCATCATTGTCAATGGTTACATCAGGGACACCTTTCAGATCAAAGATATTCCGGTTGCCCTCTATGCCCTTGGCACCTGCCCGAGAAAATATATTCCCACAACATCAGGCGAAAGAAATGTTCGTTTATCTTTCGGCGGTATCGATTTTAACAGCGGCGACTACCTCTACGCCGATACCGACGGTGTCATCGTCACCGCTGATAAAATCGTTTGATACCGAGTAACTATTCCATCCCTTGGATCCGTATACAATACGTCCATGTATCACTACTCAGTTCACCCCTGAAATTTGCCAGCTCTGCGTTCGAATTTCAGGGGCAATCTGAACAGTTACGACACCGATTTAATAACCTGTTAGAGCACCTTGGCAATCGACTGGCTCAGATAATCCGCATTATCAGGCGAAATACCGGCAATGCTGATGCGGCTGGAGCCTACTATATAGATACTAAATTCGTCCTGTAAGCGCTGCACCTGCTCTTTTTCAATACCCAAGAATGAGAACATGCCGTTTTGTGCAGTGATAAAGCTAAAGTCCTGCTGTACGCCATTGTCCACCAGCTTATCGACTAATAACTGCCGCATACCGTTGATACGGTCGCGCATCTCCTTTAACTCACCGTGCCACTGATTGGTCAGCTCATCCGAGCTTAATATCGTCTCTACAATGGCCGCGCCATGGGCCGGTGGCATGGAGTAATTGGTCCGTACCACTGAAAGCAGTACTGAGTTTATGATATTGGCAGCACTAGCATTTGCCCCAATAATCGAGCAAGCACCAATACGCTCGCGGTATAGACCAAAGTTTTTCGAACAGGAGCTGCAGATGATCATCTGTTCCACCATATCGGCCATCAATCGCAGGCCATAGGCATCGGCATCCAAATCTTGACCGAAGCCCTGATAGGCCATATCAACCACCGGGGTAAAACCGACCTCCTTGGTGAGCTCGGCAACCTGTTGCCACTGCTCCGGATTCAGATCCATGCCGCTGGGGTTATGACAGCAGGCATGAAGTAACACCGCATCGTCTTTGGATACTTGCTTTAAGGCCTCAAGCATTGCAGCAAAATCAATGCGCTTATTTTCACGGTCATAGTAAGGATAGGTTTTAACATTCAAGCCAGCGGCATTAAATACGCCTGGGTGATTTGCCCAAGTGGGGTTACTGACCCAGATTGTAGCGCCAGGCTTACAGGTTTTAATGAATTCGCCCGCTATGCGCAAAGCGCCTGTACCACCCGGTGTTGATATCGTGCGAATGCGGTTTTCAGCAATAACCCGATGCTCACCCAGCATCAGTTCGGTCATTTTTTCATTGAACAGTGCCGAACCGGTCTGGCCCAGGTAGGCCTTGCTGGTTTCATTTTCAGTGCGATATCTTTCAGCCGCTTTTACACAGGCCAAAACGGGGGTATTACCCGCTTCATCTTTGTATATACCCGCACCGAGATCGATTTTGTTCGGATTGGTATCGGCTTTAAATTTGATCGACAAGCCCAAAATGGGATCGGCTGGTAGTTGCTTTAACTCAGAAAACATATCGGGTACCTGTTAAACCGTAATATCTAAGGTGTCTGGCTGATCTTCCGCGACAAGGTCGGTAATTATACCTAAACCAAGCTATTTCACTAGATGGCAAAATAGCCTGTTTGATTTCTGCTTGTGCAGGAATGACGAAGAGGGATGACAAAGGGGAAAGACAAGTGGAATCACGGCAAGCCCGCTTTAAAGGGAGTGTATATGTTAATTATTGTGAGTTGATTCATAGAATGCGTCATACAACCTTTGTTGTTCTTTGGTAAACATTACCTATTTACCTCTATATGAACTTTAATGTGAAAAATAACAGCCGAGTTTCTGACCCCATATTCTAAGAATATTGCACATAAGCAGGTAGCTTTTTTGCCACGTTTATGAAATAAAACACCATTACAATTCCAGCAGTCAGTTTCGTTACAAACAGGCAGACTTTCACTGCTAGCATGTGCGCTACCCAACAAAAGAGCATGAGTAAAAGCAAAGACATGAATATTAGCAACTTAATCCGTGAACAAATTGTAAGCAACCCAGTCCTTATTTTTATGAAAGGCTCACCTAAACAGCCTAAATGCACTTTCTCTAGCAATGCCGCTGCAGCATTGATAAGCACAAACCTGCCATTTGCCCACATAGACATACTGCAAAGTATCGAAATTCAGCAGGCACTGCCACAAATCTCAGAGTGGCCTACCTTCCCCCAGATTTTTATTGATAGTGAACTGATCGGTGGTGGCGACATTATCATTGAACTCAATGAAGCAGGTAAACTAAAACCCATAATGGAAGCGGCAATCAACAAAGCAGCCCATAGGTTGTACCCGAATAGCGGGCATAAAGAGTAAATGTTTTTTTGAACCCAAAAACTCCCGTTCCTGCTAACGACCATCACCTAGATCATCTATTTTTGGCACCTACATTCATGTAGGCAACATGCCAGAACAACAATTCAGCTCATAAAGTAGATTCAAATATTTACTACACAGCTGCTATCGGCCCAGAGTGTGTGAAAACCCCATTGGAGATATAATCATATTTTCCGGTTTGATGGAGCATCCTATGAGTGGATTCATCGAGGGTGAAGCACGAACTCAAGCCACCCTATTTCCAGAACGTATTGACGATTACATCGCTGAAGAAAATGCTGTTCGGGTAATCGATGTGTTTATTGATAGCATCGACCTTTCTGGACTAGGTTTTAAAACAGTGCCCAAAGTTACTGGGCGACCCGCCTATCACCCAGCAACCATGCTGAAGCTCTACGTCTACGGTTATCTTAACCGCGTGCAGTCATCTCGTCGTCTGGAACGAGAAGCAGGCCGAAATGTTGAATTGATGTGGTTACTTGGTCGCCTGGCACCTGACTTCAAAACTATTTCTGATTTTCGAAAAGACAATACCAAAGCCATTCGTTCTGTCTGCCGTGAGTTTGTCATGATATGCCGCAAGCTTGATTTGTTTAGTGAAACATTCGTTGCCATCGATGGCAGTAAGTTTAAAGCTGACAATAACCGGGACCGGAACTTTACAAGCGCTAAATTGAAGCGCCGACTTGAGCAGATTGATGAAAGTATTAATAAATATTTAGTACAAATTGACAGTGTTGATCGGCAGGAAGCCTCTGTTGCAAAAGTAAAGACTGAGCGTCTCGAAAACAAGATAGCCAAACTCAAGAAAGAAATAGAATGCCTCAACAAGATCGAAGTAGAGTTACTCGCCACACCGGATAAGCAAATATCACTAACAGACCCCGATGCACGCTCCATGATTACCCGTGGATCAGGCATAGTTGGCTACAACGTGCAGACTGCTGTGGATGTAAAACACCATCTGATCATTGCTCACGAAGTGACCAATGTAGGTAATGATCGTGCCCAATTGATGAATATGGCCACTCAGGCAAAAGGGGCCATTGCTAGCGATGAGCTAACCGTCGTTGCTGATCGAGGCTACTTCAATGGCACAGAGATTAAGGCCTGTGAAGATGCTGGCATTAAAACTTATCTCCCTAAATGCCAAACCTCTGGCAACCAAGCAAAAGGACTTTTTGGGAAACGTGACTTTATATATATCCCGGAAGATGATGAGTATAAATGCCCAGCAGGTGAGCATGCTATCTATCGATTTAGCCGTAAGGAAAAGGACAAAACAATCAGGCGCTATTGGTCATCGGCATGTATTAACTGTGAGATAAAACCTCAGTGTACAACAGGCCAATATCGGCGTGTTAGTCGTTGGGAGCATGAAGCTATTCTGGATGCTGTAGAGACACGAATTACCCAAGAACCAGAAAAAATGACGGCAAGGAGAAATACCGTTGAACACCCATTTGGGACAATTAAATTATGGATGGGGTATACACACTTTCAGATGAGGACGCTAGAGCGCGTCAGTGCTGAGATGAGTCTGCATGTGCTCGCCTATAATCTAAAACGGATGATGAACATCATGGGCATCGGAGCTTTAATCGAAGCCATGCAGGCATAATGCCTGTTTTTACCGTTAAAAATAGATGTTATTTAGCGCGACATAGGTATTCTAAGGGCGTTTTTTCAAAATCAAACCAACACCTAGAAATTAAGGTTATTTCAATCTAATCGTATAGATCGCACTTAGATGGTGCCAAGTAAGCAATATTAGCTATTAAGAGCCCGGGTTTTGAGTTTTCACACACTCTGGGCCAATAGGAGACACTCAAGTTAAGGTGATAATTAGCAGCCAACACAAACCTCCCATCCAGAACTTGGTTAGTGAAAGCTCTTTTCCGAAAAAGATACATGGAGCGGAACTGGCTACTTAATCCTGGTTTGGCCTTGATTCTGCCAGTCTGCCTAGCGGCATAAGGTAGAGAGGTTGTTCATTAATTTTCATGTGCAAAAACCGTTTCACAGAATGATCATGAAATGCCCCTACGGTAACTGCACCAAGATTCAGAGCGGTAGCTTGCAAAGCAAGATTCTGTGCCGCATGACCAGTCTTAATGTACACATACTGCTTGCCGCGTTTTTCATACTTGACGGTGGTACGCTTAAATACTGCTGCAAATACCACTATCGCCGCACTTTTTCGAAGCCACCCTTGACCGAGAGCCGCTGCTGCCAGTGACCTACGTTGATCCCCTGTGGTAACAGCAACCAGTTGATGAGTGTGTGGCAGATAGCGATAGACACCAACGGCGAGTCCGGACACATTAGCTGCCACAAGATAGAGTTCAAGTGGATAGAGCGCCCCAGCTGAAGGAGTTGTCCTTAAGCCCTTCGTTGAGGTGATGCCCTGTGCTGCCCACAGCAGCTGCGATATTTCAGCCAGCGTCAATGGATCCGGATGGAAGTCACGATTTGATCTGCGCTGAGAGAGCGCCTTTTCCAGCGAGAAATTCCCATCTATTTTGGGTTGAGGAAGTTCTATGCGCTGCATGCCACTCGCCCTCTTTGTTGGTTCAGCATGTGCAACTGATATCATCATGATACCAATCAGCATGATGGCATTGATAATAATACGATCAAACAACATCAGACCGAATTCACTGTGCTGACTATTTTTCTTTTGTGGCAACCTGTTCATGACATAGAGTCTCCTGATCCTCCAAGGGTGCGGGCGATGAAGAGATCTTCGTCATTGGCATTATTAGCTATTTCGGTGGCGCAATCTTTTGCCTCCTCAGCCAGTAAGATTTCGGCTTTCATGGCTCTTCATCCGTCAGCTGTTTTCGCTCCATTGCACTCTCTCGTAGGATGGTGACACCGCCATAGACAACAAACAGCGCAATGCAGAAACCGATCACCAAGTCGGGCAGTCGGGAGCCAGTAGTGTAGATCAGAATACCGCTGGCGATGATGCCAATGTTGGCCACCACATCGTTGGTGGAGAAGATCCAGCTGGCCCGCATGTGGATCTCACCCTTACGATGTTTTGCAATCAGTGTGAGGCAGTAGATGTTGGCGATTAGTGCCACTGTACCAACCGACATCATCAGCACCGATATTGGCTCGCTGCCCCAGATCAGGCGCCGGATCACGTCAAACATCACGCAGAGACCAAGCAGAACCTGGGTTATGCCGCTAAGATGCGCCGCTTTGATTTTGCTACTGGCGCTACGGCCGACTGCATAGAGGGCGATGCTGTAGACCATGGCATCGGCCAGCATATCGAATGAGTCGGCGATCAGTGCGGTTGAGTCACTGATTACACCCAGTACGACCTCAACTAGAAACATTACCGCATTGATGATCAATAGCGCGATTAGTACCCGGCTCTCTTCCTGGTTTTTGATCCCAATCTCGCTGCCGCAACCCGACATGCACTACTCCTAAAAATATGAGCTGATGGTTACGATTGTGGCGCTCTGCGTATATCTGATACTGGCATACCTTAAGTTTCAAGCAAAAATCTGCCAAAACCTTCAGCAGATGAGTCGATTAATTCATCTGAATTTGTTTGCTAAACGAGATTTGATTCAGCTATTCAAACCACCGCCAGATGTGATGAGTACATCACCGCAGATGAGGTTGATATGATGGCAAAAATAAGTGGGGCAGCAGTGAGTCTGATGAGATGGACACGCTCCTTAAGCACGGCTCATTATAGCCAGGATAAGAAGTGTTAACTCAAATCTATTAAGGAGCATGTCCATGAACAAGACTAATACGATTGGCGTTGATCTGGCAAAGAA
>Ga0316190_10001072_pt1 | contig 19559 bp, 19 predicted proteins | sample Eddworburrow2_MG_FD_204929 | JGI IMG/M metagenome (GOLD analysis project Ga0316190, IMG submission 204929) | Coastal sediment microbial communities from Maine, United States - Eddy worm burrow 2 | ecosystem: Environmental > Aquatic > Marine > Coastal > Sediment | place: USA: Maine | collected... | reverse complement strand
AGCCCGCCAGAACGCTGGACAGGATGGCCAGCGCAGACCCTCTAACCTTGTCAAATTGCCTGTACAGCGGGATCGCAAGCGCGACCGTCGCCGGTCCCAGCAGGAAGTGCACAAATTGCGCGCCTTCGAAGTAGTCCTGATAGGCGGTGCCGGTTATCACCAACATGGTCACAACCGCAATCACTGACAAAAGGACCGGGTTCAGCAGAGGGTTCCTGTTGGCCTTTTCATAAATCCACGATCCTGCCTGGAAGGCCACCAGCGTCATCGTCAGGTGCAGCAAAGGGCTTGCCGACAGATAGACCCAGACATCGCGCAGGCCGGTCATGATGCCTGCTTTCCGGACAGCCACCGCATCATCAGGGCGGTTACGATGATGGTCGCAACCGTGCTTGCCAGCAACGCCACTGATACCGCAAGCCAGTTGTCCTCCAGCAACCGGAAATGGAGCATCACGCCAACACCGGCGGGTACAAACAACAAGGACAGATGGCTCAGCAATCCGTCAGCGGTTCTGCCCATGGCCTGTGAAACGCCACCGCGCACCATCAGATAGATAAAAAGCACCACCATGCCGATGACCGGACCGGGTACCGGCAGTTGTAAACCGCCCGATGCCAGCTCCCCGGCAAGCTGGCACACAAGAATAAGGGTCAGTGCATTCAACATGAAAAATCCCACCTCAACATTCAGCCATGCTCAAACAGACTGCTTGTCATGCAGGCCGTCAAGCCCACTGGCCAACCCGGCCATGCGCTGCTACTTCCTGTGCTCATGTGGACACCTGAAATACTGGCGCTGATTGCCGTCACCTTTGTTGCTGCCGGTTTCGTCAAGGGCACCATCGGGCTCGGATTGCCGACCGTGACGCTGGCCGTGCTGACGCTGCCACTCGGCCTGAAAACCAGCCTCGCTGTTATTGTCATACCGCTGATGGTCACCAACCTCTGGCAGGCCCTGACCGGTCCGCATCTGAAGGAGATTATTGCGCGCTTCTGGCCGTTTCTGTTAACCGCCATCGTTGGCGTCTGGATCGGAATTCAGGTACTGGCGGCGGCGCGGTCCGACTACATGGTCGCCATGCTCGGCATCATTCTTGTTCTCAACTCGCTGATCTCGTTCACCGGTTTCCGCACACCTGCGCCGGCGCCGGAGCGCGAAACGTTTTGGTCGGTCATCTGTTCGGCACTGGGCGGATTGATGTTCGGCATGACCGGCAATTTCATCGTGCCGGGTATCTTTTTCCTGCAGGCTCTCGGCATGCACCGCGACATGCTGGTCCAGGCGCTTGGCGTGACCTTCGTGACCATTTCCACAACCCTGGCGGTTTCCCTCACCAGCCGTTCCTTGATGACCGCTGATCTGACAATCATTTCAATCATTGCCCTGATCCCGGCCTTCTTCGGATTGTGGCTCGGCAGACGTTATCGCTCGTCCATCTCCGAAGACCAGTTCCGCAAGCTGTTCTTCATCGGACTGCTTGTCATCGGCTGCTGGTTACTGCTGGGAGCGGTTCGCAACCTGATGACCGGTTGAGGTTTCAATCCTCAACCCGAGTCGCTGCGTTACTTCAGATGGGCAGCAGCGCCGCGCGCAATGTCTCACATGGCCTGTCTGAACAGCGCCGCATAATCTTCCGCAGATACCTTGCGCGGGTTGGTGCGGTGGGCAAGGTCAGCCAGGGCGTGCGGCACAAAATCCTCGATCATGTCTTCGCTCACCCCCATGGCATCCAGTCCGGACGGCAGGCCGATGTCTGCGTTCAATTCTTCAATTGCAAGCGCAAGGTCAGCGCCTGCAGCCAGTCCCATGGTCGCGCGCAGGCGGTCATACTTTTCCTCACATCCCGGTTCATTGAACCGCAGAACGGCCGGCAGGATCACCGCATTCAGCGTGCCGTGATGCAGGCGCAGGTCTTCACGCCGCCCGATGGCATGGCTCATGGCGTGCACCGCGCCCAAGCCCATGGTGAACGCATGCGCGCCTTCAGTGGACGCCATCATCATCTCCCAACGGGCATCCCGGTCAGAACCGTCCTTCACCGCCTTGGCAAGGTTGCGCCATCCGCGCCACAACCCGTCAAGTCCCACCCCGTCTGCCGGCGGGTTCACCGTCGGGGTCAGAAACGCCTCTATGCAGTGTGTGATGGCATCCATACCGGTCGCCGCGGTCAACAATGGCGGCAGGCCCAGTGTCAGTTCGGGATCACATATGGCAACGCTGGGGATGAATTTCGGATTGCCGAAGGTCAGTTTGCGGCCGTCTTCCATGATGATGACCATGCCAAGAGACACTTCAGAACCGGTGCCTGACGTGGTCGGGACGGCAATGACAGGTGCTATTTTCTTGACCAGCTTGTTGCCGCCGCGCAACGGATCAAACTGGCTCAGCGGCCCGCCGGAACCAGCCAGCAGCGCGACTGTCTTGCCAAGGTCCATGGCAGAGCCTCCGCCCAGCGCGACAACACCGTCACACCCTTCTGCTTCATAGACCGCGAACGCCGCCATAACGGCGCGTTCGGTGGGGTTTCCCGGCGTGTCGTCAAACACCGGTGCGGCTGCGCCGTCACTCATCGCGCCGACAACCGTATCCAGAATGCCGGCAGCAACGATGCCCTTGTCGGTGGCAATCAGGGGGCGCTTTATGTTTTTGCGGTCCAGCGACCTCTGTAACTGGGAGATCGAACCATGGTCAAAATGGGTGGTGGTCAGAAACGAAAGAACAGGCATGCCGGCAGCACTCCAGGCTCTAGGGTCAGGACCCTAGTGAGTTGACTTTATCGTACGCACAATCGCGACTTGCAGTGTCCGCGTCAATTATAACTGCCACTTTCCGCTACCCATTATGTGCCAGCCCTGCTAAACCCCGGCCAACCTGATGGCATCAATCGCCGTCAACTGACCCGTTCTTTGAAAATTCCAGGTATCTCGAATGAAAATCAATGGCAATGAAATCAAGCCCGGCAATGTGCTGCTGCATAATGGAGACCTCTATATTGCGGTCAAGGTCGGCCACGTAAAACCCGGCAAGGGCGGCGCTTTTGCACAGGTCGAGATGAAGGGCATCGTCAACGGCACCAAGCTGAACGAGCGCTTCCGGTCGTCGGAAACCGTTGAGAAGGTCCGCCTTGAGCAGAAAGACTTTCAGTTCCTGTATCAGCGGGGCGACATGCTGGTGTTCATGGACAATGAAACCTACGAGCAGATCGAATTGCCGGAAGAATTTGTCGGTGAGCGGACAGCTTTCCTGCAGGATGGCATGATGGTTACCGTGGAAACCTATGAAGAAAAGCCGCTGGGTATTTCCCTTCCCGATTATGTAACCCTTGAAATCACCGAAGCTGACGCAGTGGTAAAGGGTCAGACTGCGTCTTCATCCTATAAACCGGCATTGCTGGAAAACGGCCTCAAGGTCATGGTGCCCCCGTTCATCGGCACCGGTGAAAAGATCATCGTCGACACCAATGAGGTGACCTACGTTCGCCGCGCATCGGAAAGCTGATATTAGGGCCTGTTGACAAAGATGAGCATGAATTTGATTTGGCATAAATTGTCCAATAACAAGGCATTGTCCGCTGTACAGGGTGGGCTCCTTTACAAGGACAAAGCCGCCTTTAGTGGACGATTTATGCCAAACCCGTCAGGGCGGGCCCTATTTGGGCGCTTTTTGCAGGAAATCCGGCTTGAAGGCGACCAGCCTGCGGCACCGGGTTTCCTGCAAAAATCACTCAAAATATGGCCCGTCAAATCCATGTTCATCTTTGTCAACAGGCCCTAGACCATGCCAGCTTCCCCCCTCATTACCGTCATGACCGGCGCTGCCCGCAAGGCAGCACGTGCCGTATCGCGAGATTTCGGTGAGGTTGAAAATCTTCAGGTATCGCAAAAGGGCCCCGCCGATTTTGTCACCCGCGCTGATCGCAAGGCTGAAAAAATCATCGTTGAAGAGTTGAAAAGAGCGCGCCCGAAGTGGGGGTTTCACCTGGAAGAGGGCGGCGAGATCGCCGGCACCGACGGCCAGCATGTCTGGGTGGTGGATCCCATTGACGGCACCACAAACTTCATTCACGGCATTCCGCATTTTGCCGTCTCGATCGGCCTGACCCGTAATGGCGAACCGGTTGCGGGCGTTATCTACAACCCGATTGCCGACGAGCTTTTCGCCGCTGAACGTGGCGGCGGCGCCTATGTGAACGACCGCCGCCTGCGCGTATCCGGGCGTCGCGATATCTCGGACGCCGTTATTGCCTGCGGTATTCCACATCGCGGACGCGGTGATCATGCGGAATTTCGCCGTGAACTTGCCCAGGTACAGGCAAAAGCCGCGGGCATTCGCAGGGCCGGAACCGCATCGCTTGACCTTGCGTGGGTGGCGGCTGGCCGTCTCGACGGCTACTGGGAACGCGGCCTGAAGCCCTGGGATATTTGTGCCGGCATCGTCATGGTGCGTGAAGCAGGCGGTTTTGCTGCCGACATCGATGGTGGCCCCGATGTCATGAACACCGGCGACATCATGGCCGGCAATGAATACATGCAGTCGGAGTTGAAAGCCTGCATCAAGGCGGCACGTTCCGGCGAGTAGCGAAGTGCCGCAAAACCTCCACAAGCGTCAACTACCTTCGCTCGCTGCGGGTGCAGCATATCCCGTCAAAGTTGCGCACGAACTTGCGAAAATCAAGCGCAGCGGCAAAGCGATAGAGTTCGGTTTTGAGGCTAGCGAAACCTGATTCGTTGCAGGGCAACATGGGTTCAATCGAACCGATGTTGCTCTAGCACTTTGAAAGCGATCAGGTTTATGGTTTTTGGTTGATCAAGCCAAAATCATCCTGATCTAGAGACGTGACAAGGTTGAATCTTTGGCTACACTGCGAATAAATTTATGCTCGGGAAGGACATGAGATCGGCATGCTGGCATCGGATCATCTGAAAGTCTTGGAACTGCCGCGGGTATATCTCGTCCGCATGGCGGTTTTCACCATTCTTATCTGCATCGGCGCAGCCGTACTGTTTCCCAATATCCAGGTTGCCTTCATGGCCAACCCCGGCCTCAACGGCCTCATCGTCGTGGTTCTGCTGCTGGGCATCGCCTACACGTTCCGGATGGTGTTTCGCCTGTGGCCTGAGGTCAACTGGGTCAACAGCTTCCGCATTGCTGATCCCGGCCTGGAGATTCCGCATCTCCCGCGCCTGCTGGCACCCATGGCGGCCCAGCTTCGCGACCGCGAAGGCCTCACCATTTTATCACCCATCACCTTGCGTTCATTGCTGGACTCGCTGGCCTCGCGCCTGGATGAAGCCCGCGACATTTCACGCTACATGATCGGCTTGCTGATTTTCCTGGGGCTGCTGGGCACCTTCTGGGGCCTGTTGCAAACTGTTTCCGCCGTTGGTGAAACCATCCGTTCGCTCAATATTTCAACAGCCCAGTCCGGCACCGTGTTCGAAGAACTCAAAGCCGGTCTTGAAGCGCCGCTTGCCGGCATGGGCACATCGTTCTCGTCTTCCCTGTTCGGTCTTGCCGGCTCGCTGGTTCTCGGCTTCCTTGAGCTGCAGGCCAGCCAGGCGCAGAACCGCTTTTACAATGATCTGGAGGACTGGCTCGCCACATTGACCGATATTGATGCCGGTGAATATGCCAGTACCGTTGATCTGCCACCGCACCTTCAGGCTGAAATGTCGACACTGCGTTCGGGCATGGATCGGATCAACCGCACGCTTGAAACAGCAGTACAGTCCAATGGCGCTGCGCCGCAGAATGCTGAATCCATGGAGCAGCTCGCCGGAGCTGTGCACGGGCTTGTGCAGCAAATGCGCGAAGAGCAAAAGGTCGTGCGTCAGTGGGCACAGCAGCAGTCTGAGCAAAGCGCTGAAATCAAACGCATGCTGGCGCGTGTCGGCGCGCCTTCGGGCCGGGGCCGGAGTTAGGCCGTGGCGGGTCTCGGCAGAGGCCGCAGCCGCGGTCAGGACAGCTCCGGGTTCTACTGGCCCGGCTTTGTGGATGCCATGGCGCAACTGCTGCTGGTCATCACTTTCCTGCTGTCTGTTTTCATGATTACCCAGTTCCTGCAGGCGCGGGAAATCTCCGGCCAGGACAGTGCGCTTTCACGATTGCGCTCCGAGATCAGCGAATTGACCGAGTTGCTGGCGCTGGAGAAGTCATCAAAGGCCGAGGTTGAAACCACCCTTGCCGCCCTCACCGACGACCTTAAATCTGCCCGCGACGAATCCAGTCTGCTGCAGGGAGTTGTCGATACTTTCAGGTCGGAAGGCAACCAGGCAGGCACACAATTGTCGGCTCTGCAGCAAAGGCTCGAAGGCGAGAGGAAGGTCTCATCCGAGGCCTTGGCACGGGTTGAGTTGCTGAACCAGCAGATTGCTGCGCTGCGCAGACAGATCGGAGCCCTGAATGACGCGCTTGAAGCTGCCGAAAAACAGGATCAGGAAAGCCGGTCGCAGATTGTGGACCTTGGACGCCGGCTGAATGTCGCACTGGCCCAAAGGGTACAGGAACTGAACCGGTTCCGGTCGGAATTCTTCGGCCGCCTGCGCCGCATTCTGGCCAATCGTGACGATATCCGGGTGGTCGGTGACCGCTTTGTGTTTCAGTCCGAGGTTCTGTTTGCCAAGGGTGCAGCCGCCCTGTCCCCGACGGGCCAGCTGGAAATTGCCAAGCTGGCGGTGGCCATGCAGCAACTGGTGGGTGAAATTCCCGAGGATCTGAACTGGGTGCTACAGGTGGATGGCCATACCGATGATGACCCGATCAACACGCCATTGTTCCCGTCCAACTGGGTATTGTCATCAGCGCGCGCCATTGCCGTGGTCGAGGCGCTTGCGGAACAGGGCATCCCGCCCCAGCATCTGGTAGCCGCAGGATTTGGGGAGTTTCAGCCCATAGATCCGGGCACGTCCGAAGACGCAAAAACCCGCAATCGCCGCATCGAATTGAAGCTCACCACGAGATAAGAAAGGCAGGCTGCAAGAGCCTGCCTTTTGGACTTGCTCCATCGAAAACAGATCAGTTAAACGGGCTGTTGCACTGCCGCGTATTGCCGTCAAAATCGGTCCAGGTATCGGTGCGGACCCGGTATGAGCGGTATTTCCTGCGGCACCAGTCTTCATGGCGGTCTCCGCCCCCGGCATAGTCCGGCTCGTCATCATCCTCGCCGTCATAAAAGTCGTAGTCTTCCTCGTAGAAGTCTCCATAGTTCCAGAACGGCTGGGCATAATAAAAACCATTGCGGAAATGATTGAAACCCCGCCGCCTGCTCCGAGATCTCTTGAGCCGCCTGCGGTTCTTTTTCTTGGCTACCGGCACCACGGAAGGCCCGCCTGCGAATGTCATGACCCCGAGCACATGGTTTGCAGCCACAGGTGATGCCTGCGACTGCGTGCTCATCATCATCAATCCGGCAATACCGGCCAGCAACGCTGAAGTGGTCTTTTTGATAATCAATTCGGTGTCCTCCAGTTCGGCTTTTCCAGTTTCCACAAAACCGAAATGGCCACGTCCAATCAGGTCCAGAAACACTAACCCGGTAAAACAGCATTGTCACGCAACGTAAATTATCTAGGTTCGCCGACAAGGCCTATTCGCTGAACTGCAGTTTGGCGAGCCGGGCGTAAAGCCCACCCTTCTTCATCAACTGGGCATGGCTGCCTTCCGCTGCAACGCACCCGTCATCCAGCACGATAATCCGGTCAGCATTGCGAACCGTTGCGAGCCGGTGGGCGATAACCAGCGTGGTGCGGTGCTGCATCAGGTCTTCAAAGGCGGCCTGCACATATTGCTCGCTTTCGGCATCAAGTGCGCTGGTGGCTTCATCCAGCAACAATAAAGCCGTATCGCGCAGCACTGCCCTGGCAATCGCAACCCGCTGACGCTGTCCACCGGACAGGGTCACCCCGCGCTCGCCGACCTGGGTCTCAAACCCTTGTGACAACCGCAGGGCGAACTCGTCGACCCGGGCCAGTTTTGCAGCCTGCATGACCTCTTCATCGCTGGCCGACGGCCTGGAAAACCGGATATTGTCGAGCACGCTGGCCGAAAAAATCACGGTGTCCTGCGGTACCAGGGAAATCGACCCGCGCAAATCTTCCAGCGCGATGTCGGCAACGTTAACACCATCCAGCCGTACTGTTCCCGACTGCGGATCATAAAACCGCAGGATCAGCGCAAACAGGGTAGACTTGCCGGCACCGGATGGCCCGACAATGGCCACCGTTTCCCCGGGGTTTACCGAAAAGCTCAACCCCTTCAACACCTGGTCATCAGGCCGTGACGGATAGGTAAACTCGACCTTGTCAAACGCCACGGCCCCCTTTGCCGGTGACGGTAACGCTACCGGTACTGCAGGATCTGCAATACCCGGCTCTGTATCCAGCAACTCCGAGAGGCGTTCAGCCGCCCCGGCTGCCAACTGCAGTTCTCCCCACACCTCCGACAGCGACCCCATGGCACCGGCAGCAAAAGCTGCATACAGCAGAAACTGCCCCAGTGTGCCTGGTGTCATGTCACCGGACAGCACTTCCTGGGCGCCGTACCACAAGATGGCGATGATCGCGCCGAAGGACAGGAAGATAATGGCCGCGGTCAGGAACGCCCGTCCCCTGGCGCGTGCTGCTGCGGCAGCAAATGCCACATGGGTTGCTGCATTGAAGGTCTTGCCGATCCGCGGCTCCTGGCCGAACGCCTGCACAGCCTGTACCGAGTATAGGGATTCCTGGGCCAGTGCTGCCGAACTGGCAAGTGTGTCCTGCGCATGGCGCGACAGTTTGCGCACCTTGCGCCCGAAAAATACCATCGGCAGCACAATCAGCGGGATTACCAGCAACACCATGCCGGACAATTTCAGGCTGGTGGCCATCAGCATGGCAATTGCCCCGATCAGCATGACAATGTTGCGCAGGGCAACTGAAACCGTCGACCCGAACACATTTTTCACCTGTGTCGTGTCAGCCGTCAGGCGGGCCAGCACTTCGCCCGATTGGGCAGTGTCATAAAACGAAGGAGATAACTTCAACAAATGCGAGAACACCGCATCGCGCAAATCCGCCACAACGCGCTCGCCGATCCAGGTGACGAAGTAGTAGCGGCCTGCAGACGACACCGCCAAAACCGCCACCACAAACATCATGACCGAAAAATACTGATCGACAAAGGCTGCATTCTCGCCTGAAAACCCATTGTCGATGACCCGGCGCACCGCAACCGGCACCACCAGTGTCGATGCGGCAGCCAGGATCAGAAACACAATTGCAATACTGATCTGGGCCCGGTAGCGAAACAGGAACGGCAGCAGCCGTGACAATGGTTTGAGACTTGCAGCTTTCGGCCGTCTCCCGGGCTCATCGGTTTCAACTGCCGGTTTGGCTTCGGCGGTTTGAGACACACCAGCGCGTGATCGAATATCCTGCGGCCCTGCCCGGCCCGTATCAACTGTCAACGTCTTCAATCCTCAAATCCATATTCATGCGCGCCACACTAGAGCAACATGGGTTCATTTGAACCCATAAAGTTGCTCCAGAACTTTGAAAGCGATCAGGTTTATGGTTTCTGTTGTGGCAACCAAAACTCATGCTGATCTGCCAATGCCATGCCTGGCCCGGCAGGCAGGCGCTTATGTGGCCGGGTGCCACGCCCGGGAAATTTCGAAATCGGATTTCACACAGCCCAAAGCCCGGCAATGGTTGCGCTAAAGGCTTTGCTCATGTATAGACCACGCCGGATTTCAGTTTTCTTCCAGGTTGTCGCCAAAGCCGGTTATCGGATCGGGCGCGCTGGTTTGTTTGAAAGATACCTTCGATGAAAAAAGACATTCACCCGGACTATCACATGATCACAGTGACCAACACTGATGGCTCATCTTTCCAGACCCGTTCGACCTGGGGCAAGGAAGGCGACAACCTTCAGCTGGACATCGATCCCGCCACCCACCCGGCCTGGACCGGCGGCAACCAGAACCTGGTTGACCGTGGTGGCCGCGTCAGCCGCTTCAACGAGAAGTTCGGCTTCCTCAAGAAATAGACCAGTGGCCGTTTCAGGCTTCAGATCAGGATGATCTCTGGTTGAAGCAACCAAGAAGTGCAAACCTGATCGCTTGCAAAGTCATCGAGCCCGGCTGCCAAGCAGTCGGGCTTTTGACATTTGAATTCGAAAACAAGGAGCTGCTGTTGTGCCCGGCACATGGCGCAGAGCTAGAGCGAGATGAGGTTAAATTGAATCATTTGATGGCCAGAAAATCGGTTCACTCGGCTAGGCGCGTCGCGCAGCGCGATGTGGGGCATCGGGCAAGCGGCGCAACGACGCCGATGGACCGATTTTCCCCACCCCGGTGGGAACCAGTATGTTGATATATCTGATGAAAGGGCCGGGCGATTTTGCCCTCTGGCGTCGTTGGCTTGCGCTTGTGGTGAATAACACCACCGCGCACAATCCGCCTAACCAGCGACCAAAATCGCCGCGGTCAAATGATCCAATTTAACCTCATCTCGCTCTAGCTGCGGCGCGCGTTGAACGCTTTCTGCAACTGATCAAGATGTGTGTTCACTTCGTTTGCAGCTTCACCACCAAGCAGTGTTTCATCACGCTCGGCAATCATCACATCCAGCGTCACAATACGCTCGTGCAGGCGCAGAGACCGCCTGACAAGCCCTTTGAGAGAGTCCGGCAGGCCATCTGCACCGGCAAGCGGTTGACCTTCCCCGATCTCATCAAGAGAAATACGGCTCTTTTCATGATCTGCATCATCGCGGGTGATTTCGCCGGAACTGACCGCGCGCTGCAGCAGCAGCCATGACGCCAATTGCATAAGCCGCGTAGTCAGGCGCATGGATTGGCTTGCATAGGTAACCGAGCCCTGCTTGTCGAGTTCACGAACATCCTGCCGTCCCGGGCCATCCAGATAATTCGCGGTCTCTTCAATCAGGCTCATGCCTTCCTGAAAAACCTCCTGGAATTGTTTGGATGCTGTAAAGCGTGAAAGAAAATCTACAGGCATGAGAAGCTCGGAACTACCACCAGTGACCATAAAAAAAACCTCGAAAATTCTGGGCCTCTAAAAAGCCGGGAATCTCCGTTGCATCAATATGAACCACGAAGACCAGCCTGACTACCTTTCAAGCAAGTCCGGTGCCAAAAAAAAGAGCCACGAAATGATCGTGGCTCATAAAGTCTAACAGGGAGGCGTCAAACAGAGTGGAAAACCACTCGGGTAATCCCTAAGGACTACATTAATGACTATGCACCGCAGATCCTTACCAAAAGGTTAACGTGATTCATTTTGGACAATATTGAATCAATTCATTCAGGTTACTTTTTAGATAATCGATTCAGTTCAGTGACTTAGGTCGGGAATAAAACTGACCTAGAGGGCAGCATTACAGTTTGAAAAACGAGTCTGCGGCAACTTTTGAGGATTGTTTTCCGTCAATTTCGGCTTTCAGGCGCACAATTTCGTTCTCGAACTCCACCACCCGCCCCTGCAATTCCTCAACAGACAGCTCTGAGAGGTCTTCACCAACAGCAGGTCCGGGTTTTTTCGGCTTGATGATTTCTTCTTCCATGGCAATGACCTCCGCTTGCAACCGCCTGTTTGCATCACTACTAGTTGTTTCATAATGCCTAACCGGCAATTTCCTGACAACCTTTGCATATGAGGCCCACAGCTGTGACCAGTATTCCTTCTTCAATGACCGCGATTGAAATAACCACGCCAGGCGGCCCTGATGTGCTGAAGCCGCTCACAATGCCGACCCCGGCACCGGGTGCCGGCGAGGTATTGATCAAGGTTGCGGCAGCCGGCGTGAACCGCCCGGATGTCCTGCAGCGAATAGGTGCCTACCCGCCACCCCCCGGCGCATCAGAAATCCCCGGGCTGGAGATTGCCGGTGAAGTTGTTGCTCTGGGCGAAGGTGCTTCGCTTTGGAAAACCGGCGACAAGGTCTGCGCCCTGGTGGCCGGCGGCGGATATGCCGAGTACTGCAGTGTCCACGAAACCAATGCCCTTCCGGTTCCTGATGGCCTTACCATGGCCGAGGCAGCCGGCGTGCCGGAAACTTTCTTCACCGTGTGGACCAATGTGTTTGAACGCGGCGCCCTGAAACCTGGTGAAAGCCTGCTTGTGCATGGCGGCTCGTCCGGTATTGGCACAACTGCCATCCAGATCGCGTCCCAACTTGGATCAACCGTCTACACAACGGCAGGTTCTGCCGACAAGTGCGCGGCCTGCGAAGAGCTTGGTGCCGAACGGGCCATCAACTATCGCGAAGAAGACTTCGTGGAAGTGCTGAAACAGGCGACCGGCAAGAAGGGCATCGACGTCATACTCGACATGGTCGGCGGTGACTACATTCAGCGCAATATCAAGGCAGCCGCGCGCGACGGTCGCATTGTCAACATTGCCTACCTCAACGGGTCAAAGGCAGAAGTTGATTTCATGATGGTCATGCTGAAGCGCCTGACACTGACCGGCTCCACCCTGCGCATTCGATCGCCCGCCGAAAAAGCAGCCATTGCCGATGCTTTGAGGAAAACCGTATGGCCGTTGATCGAGGCCGGCAAAGTCAAACCGCAATTGTTCAAGACCTTCCCGCTGGCGCAGGCCGACAAGGCGCATGCCCTGATGGAAACATCGACACACATCGGCAAGATTGTTCTGGAAGTCTGAGGCTGGCCACGGATCACGGCAAATCCACTGGCCTATGGCGCAACTGATGTTAAGCTGCCGGGTTCCGGACCTTGGGCCCGGGATTTGTGGGTCAATCAGTGAGGAGAGGTTTAAATGTGTGATGCATGTGTAATTGAAAGTGTGAAAGCGAAAATGTTGTCGCGGCGCGCACTGTTTCAAACCGCTGCAGCGGGTGTTGCCGCTGCTGCTGTAACGGCGCCCATGTCTGCACCGGCGCTGGCTGCGGGACATGAAAAAGTCGAGGACATGACCCATGAATTGCACGAGGAATTCCCGACCTATTTTGGCGCCCAGCAATTCTTCAAGGATCAGAAATTCAAGTTCAAGGACAATGGGTTCAACCTGTTTGAACTGCGCGTAAACGAACACACCGGCACCCATGTGGATGCCCCTCTCCACTTTTCAGAAGATGGCCAGTCGGTTGCAGAAATACCGCTGGCCAACCTGATCTGCCCGCTGTGCGTCATCGACGTCAAGGCAAAGGCGGCGGAAAACGTGGATTATCAGGTAACCCCGGATGACGTGAAGGCCTGGATTGCCGCCAATGGCCCGATTCCCGACAAGGCCTGTATTGCCATGAATTCCGGCTGGGCAGCGCACGTCGGTAGCGACAAGTTCCGTGGCGCAGATGCTGAAAACAAGATGCATTTCCCCGGGTTCCACATCGAGGCAACCAAAATGCTGCTGGAGACCGGCGCTGTCGGCATGGCTGTCGATACGCTGTCGCTTGATTTCGGCCAGTCTGCCGACTTCGCCACCCACTATGCCTGGCTGCCGACAAACCGCTGGGGTATTGAAAATCTGGCAAATCTGGATGCCGTGCCTGCCAAGGGCGCAACGCTTGTCGTCGGTGCGCCCAAGCACCGTGGCGGCACCGGCGGGCCTGCCCGTATTTTCGCGATGGTCTGAACTGACCCGAACCAGAATACCATCCCGGCTTTAACGCCGGGATGATTGCATCAAGGTAGATATCATGACCACACTTGTGGACCAGCTCTGTGACCTCGAAACCTCCATGCTGGCAGACATCAACAAGCATATTCGTGCCATGGATGCCGGTATCAGGCGCATAAACCCGGGCCGCAAGCTTGTAGGACGCGCCCGGACTGCGTCCTGCCGCAATGACTTTCTGACGGTTATGCGCGTTCTGGCGGACGCCGAGGCCGGAGACGTACTGGTCATTGACGGGCGTGGCGGTCACCTGGCATTGGCCGGAGAGATGTTTGCCCTGGAAGCGCATCGCAAGTCACTGGGTGGCATCATCGTGGACGGCATGGTGCGCGATTCAGCCGCCATGCAGGATATCGACCTGCCGGTCTATGCCCGTGCGGTGCACCCTGTTGCCGGTACAATTCAAACAATTGGCGACATTGGCATAGCCGTCTCCTGCGGTGGCGTGATCGTTTCTCCTGGCGATGTCGTTTTTGCAGATGCAGACGGTGTTGTTTGCGGAACCGAAGAGGAATTGTCTGCCCTGGTACACGGTGCCCGCAACATCATGGCCAATGAAACCAGGGCTTTTGCCGGGTTTGAGCGCGGCACCGGGCTCATGGACATGCTGAATTTTGAGGAACATTATGCAAAGCGCGCCGCCGGTGAGGCCAGCGACCTGACTTATACCAAAGGACCTGACTATTGACCCTTTTGATGCAGTATTCTGTGAGCGGTGGAAAATCAGCAATTGCGTAAAGTTTCCATCGGCTTTATATACCAGCCATCCCAAGCAGCATTGATCCCACTGGATCAGCAGAACCACCGCTCAGGTTCTGAAGGAGAGCACTTATGTCCGACACCCCATTGATGCCGAAAGCCACTGCCGTCTGGCTGGTCGACAACACTGCACTGACATTCAGCCAGATCGGCGAATTCTGCAAACTGCACACACTCGAAGTAAAGGGCATCGCGGACGGCGAAGTTGCCGTCGGCATCAAGGGCATGGACCCGATTGCGGCCAACCAGATCACCCGGGACGAAATCGAAGCCGGTGAGAAGGACTCCAGCCACAAACTGCAGCTGGCCAAATCGAAAATCATCGTGCCTGTTGCAGCCAAGCGCAAGGGACCGAAGTACACACCTGTGTCACGGCGTCAGGACCGGCCGGATGCAATCAGCTGGTTGCTGCGTTACCATCCCGAACTGGCTGACAGCCAGGTCATGAAGCTGGTCGGCACCACGAAGACCACTATCAATGCCATTCGTGACCGCACCCACTGGAACAGTCAGAACCTTAAACCGGTCGACCCGGTGACATTGGGACTTTGCTCGCAGCTCGAGCTCGATCTTGCAGTGCGCAAGGCGGCCAAGCGTGTCGAAAAAGCCGGCGGTACATTGCCGAACCGCACCCTCATGCCGGCCGAAGAAACTGTGCCGCCGCCATATACGATTGCCGACACCCCCGCAGCGCCGGTTGAAGAAGACGCCTCTGCGCCAAACGCCGATGAAGCCTTCAAGGACTTCAAGCCGGAAGAGGCAGAGCCGCAGGTTGAGGAAGAAGCCGATGTGGATGCTGATTCAGTGTTCGCCAAGCTGAAAGACCTGAAGACCGAAACACCGGCGGAAGAATAGGGTTTTGCCTGCGGAGCTGTTCAACAGGCGTTGAGCAGCGTGTCTGCATTCTTTCAAACGCTACCCGGCTGAAAGTGCCGTCAGTCGCGCAGGACCGGTTCTTTCACCATGGCCTGCTTGCGCGTCTGGGTCTCCCGGTAAAACACGTACAATCCTGACAGGGCAATCAGCAGAATACCGATAATGCTCATTCTGTCCGGCAGATCACCCCATACGATAAAGCCCAGCAACACGGCAAACGGCAGGCCGGCATACTCGAACGATGCCACCGTGCGCACTTGCGCAATACGGTAAGCGTGCGACAGCAGATAACCGCCAATGCCTACCAACAGCCCGCAAGCGGCCATCATCGCAAAACCAAATGCGTCCGGCACCTTCCAGGCCCTGAACAAAAAGTCCAAAGTCACATTGTCACCGCTCGACATCCAGCCCGAGCCGAACACGATGCCGAAGCCGAGAGAGAAAACGATAAAGCAAACCTGCACATAAAACGCCATGACAGATGCATTTTCCACGGCACCCAGCTTGCGCGCCAGAATTTGAATGGAGGCGTAACACACAGCTGCAAACAAGGGCAGAAGCCCGACCAGCCGTATCGCATCAGTTCCCGGACGCAGCATGATAATTACCCCGATCATGCCTATCGATACCGCCAGCCATCGCTGCAGACCGATTTTCTCTCCCAGGAACGGAATGGCGAGCAGGGTTATGATCAGCGGGGCGGAAAAGAAAATCGCAGCGGCGTCGCCAAGCGGCATCGATGCCAGGCCGAGAAAATAGGCCATATTGGCACAGATCAACAACACACCGCGCGCCAGATGAGTTCCGGGCCGGCTCGACCTGAGTTGCCTGAACCCGCCCTCCATTTTCAGAAACACACACGTCAGAACAATGGCGAAAACAGAACGTACAAAACCGATCTCGTGCAGGGGATAGGTCCCCGACACCAGCTTGATGATCATGTCCTGGATGCCCAGTGCGAACGTCCCGCCGAGCACGCACATGATGCCGACCAGGTTTGTATTGCTGCGTTGTTCGAGCATATGAAGAAAACCGTCCGCGAGTATGACCACAGGTCACACTAAACCAAGCCGTGTTAACGAAGCGCAAATCTGCAGGCGGTTTTTCGCTCTTGCCCGAAACAGGGTTTCTGCAACCTGAAGATCGTTTCACTGTAAATGCGGGTTCATGACGCAAGTTCCATATAGAACAGGTCGGTGTCGTCCGGCCGGGCGCCGGCTGCTGTCAGCATGGCGTGAACCTGGCCTCGATGGTGCGTCTGATGGTTGAAGAAATGCACGACCAGAAAGCCCGCAGGCTTGCTTATCTCCCGTTTCGCCGAGCCTGAAAACCAGGTGAGTTCATCTTTCAGCCACGCTGCGTCCAGGCTTTGTGCCCAGGTCGAAATAGCCTGGTCCATCGCGGTGCGCTGCTGCTTCAACTCGCTCCAGTCGACAGTCATGTCCGGGGATGCCTCGATCGAGGAAACCGCAGGAGCCGGGCTGCCGGAAAACCTCTGCATCCAGATCTGATCGCCCCACAGCAGGTGACTTAAAGTGCCGCGAATGGATTTAAAAAACGCGCCGCGATCCAGGTTGCGCGCAGCCTCGTCCAGTGTGTCGGCAGCGTCAAAAACCGACTGGTTCTGCCATGCGCTATAGCGCGCCATCGTACAAACATAGTCTATATTTATCAAAGGCTTCCCACACTTCTTGCCGTCATGGCCTCCGTCAATTCATCCAGCACAGCCGGGTCATCAATCGTGGCCGGCATCTTCCAGTCGGCCCCGTCAGCGATTGAACGTACAGTTGCGCGCAATATTTTTCCGGAGCGTGTCTTGGGCAACCGCAACACGACCATCACGGTGCGCAATGCCGCCACAGCACCGATCTTCTCCCGCACCAGCTTGACGCACTCTGTCTCGACATCAGCCGGCGTTTTACTGACACCGGTTTTCAGCACGACAAAACCAATCGGCAACTGGCCTTTCAGCTTGTCTGCCACGCCGACAACCGCACATTCTGCAACATCTGGATGGGATGAAAGCACCTCTTCCATGCCACCGGTAGACAATCGGTGACCGGCCACATTGATGATGTCGTCGGTACGCGCCATGATGTACAGATAGCCCTCATCGTCCATGAAGCCTGCATCCGAAGTCTCGTAATATCCCGGAAACGCCGTCAGATAGCTGTCCCGAAACCGCTCGTCCGCATTCCACAATGTCGGCAGGCAGGATGGCGGCAGGGGCAGCTTTACGCACACGGCACCCAACTCGCCGCGCGCCACTTCATGGCCGGCTTCATCCAGAACCTGAATGTCATAACCAGGCATCGGTACGGCCGGGGAACCCAGTTTGACCGGCAAGGTGCCAAGGCCGACCGGGTTGCCGGCGATCGTCCATCCAGTTTCCGTCTGCCACCAGTGGTCGATCACCGGTACCTGCAAAACATTCTGCGCCCATTCAATTGTGTCAGGGTCCGCGCGTTCGCCAGCCAGAAACAGGGTCCGGAAATGTGACAGATCATACTTGCTGATGAACTCGCCTTTCGGATCTTCCTTCTTGATTGCCCGGAAGGCGGTGGGCGCCGTAAACAGGCAAACTGCCTTGTGTTCGGAAATCACCCGCCAGAAAGTACCTGCATCGGGAGTGCCGATCGGCTTTCCTTCAAACAGGATTGTCGTGCAACCATGCAGCAGGGGCGCATACACAATGTAGGAATGACCAACCACCCAGCCGACATCTGACGCTGCCCAGTAAACCTCACCCGGCTTCACTCCATACATGGCCGACATTGACCATTTCAGCGCCACCATGTGCCCGCCATTGTCGCGCACGACGCCCTTGGGCTGACCTGTCGTACCGGAGGTATATAGAATGTACAGTGGGTCGGTCGCCTTGACCGGCACACAATCAGCATGGCGTCCTGCAACCCGCACGGCATCAACCTCGGCCTGCCAGTCATGGTCGTAACCGGCCTTCATGTCTGCTGTAACCTGTTCGCGTTGCAGCACGATTGTGCCTAGCGGCTTAGACGCCGCCAGGTCGATTGCCTCATCCAGCAACGGCTTGTAGGCAATCACCCTTCCCGGCTCAATACCACACGAAGATGATACAATAAGCTTTGGATCGCAGTCATTGATACGTGTAGCGAGCTCTGCAGCAGCGAATCCACCAAAAACCACAGAATGAATAGCACCGATCCGGGCACATGCCAGCATGGCAATGGCGGCTTCCGGCACCATGGGCATGTAGACAATGACCCGGTCGCCGCGCGCGGCACCCTTGTCAGACAAAACCTGCGCAAAGCACGCCACTTCATCCTGCAACTGGGCATAGGTATAGGTGCGCTTGGCACCTGTAATGGGACTATCATAGATAATCGCCGCCTGATCACCGCGCCCTGCCTGAACGTGCCGGTCGACACAGTTCCAGCAGGTATTGCACTCAGCGCCGACAAACCAGCGGTCAAGCCCGTCGACCTTGTCGAACACCTTGTCCCAGGGTTTGATCCAGTCAATCTCGCCGGCGGCATCTGCCCAAAACCCTTCCGGATCGGATTTCCACCCGGCATAAATATCGTAATAGCGGCTCTTCATGTTGTCGGCGTTCCCTGCATTTCGGGTTTATTTTTGAGCATTGTGGCCAAACCAGCCCTGGTTGCAAGACACCAAATAGGCGTATGCCGGTCATCGATTACCGTAGCCGACAGCATATTCGGCAAATACCGGCCGGATGTTCACCTTTTGGACGAACTCTACGGTGCCGTTGAGAACGAATGACGGGCATATATACGGCTGAACAGCACGAGAATGCTCGTTTTTGCACGGGCATTCAGGGGCATTTGTCGCCGTCACGGCATCAAATGTGGACCTGCGCGCCCTCACAGCACCACTGAACCCGACTGCATGGCGGCAACCTGGTGTGCTTGCACCCGAGCGCCTGGCAGCTTGTCGCGCAGGTTTGCGGGGGCTCTGCCAGCACACCACAGCCTGGCGGACACACGTCAGCCTTAACACTGTCTGGCAGGGCCGAAAAACCGGCATCCGGTGGAGCAGCTCAAGCCCACCGGCAGGGATGCAATGTTCACCGACGCCTGCACATATCGCTTCACTCCGGCTGCAGTGAAACAGGTTTGGGCAGTAACGAACCCCGCCAGACCGTGGTTCTGTATGTCCTGAACCGCAAACCCCGACGTGGCTGTGTCAGTCACAAGCCTATCCGAATGGCCTGACCTGGCGCATCAAATACGTCTGGTTCAGTTGCAAAGACTGTGGTTTCACCGGATGAAAGCGCTGCGGTATC
>Ga0316190_10001070_pt1 | contig 19580 bp, 15 predicted proteins | sample Eddworburrow2_MG_FD_204929 | JGI IMG/M metagenome (GOLD analysis project Ga0316190, IMG submission 204929) | Coastal sediment microbial communities from Maine, United States - Eddy worm burrow 2 | ecosystem: Environmental > Aquatic > Marine > Coastal > Sediment | place: USA: Maine | collected... | reverse complement strand
AGAGATTAAACATTATGAAAGCGATCATACTGAGTGCCGGGCATGGTAGAAGGTTGTTACCGATGACAGCCGAGACTCCAAAGTGTCTGCTTGATATTGAGGGGCGCACTGTTGTCGAGTGGCAGATCGATCACCTGCTCGAGAATGGCATTAACGATATCACGGTTGTGATCGGGTATGGCGCTATTCAGGTCGAGGAACTGCTGGACCGGCGTTATGGCGCGAAGCGCATCAAGACGATCTATAACCCGTTTTTCGATGTCACCGACAATCTGGCCACGGTGTGGATGGCCAGGGATGAGATGAGCGGGGATTTTTTACTGCTTAATGGTGACACCCTGTTTGAGCCTGCCATCGTGAGTCGTCTGCTGGACTCGCCACTCAAGCCCATTACCCTGGCCAGAGATCAAAAGTCACGCTATGACTCCGACGATATGAAGGTTTGCCTGGATGGCAATCGTTTGCTGAAAATTGGAAAGGACCTTGACGCCGACAATGTCGACGGCGAGTCCATCGGCATGCTGTTGTTCCGTGAGCACGGCGGCAAGCTGTTCAAGGACGCGATTGCACAGACCATGTATACGCCGGTAGCCCTGCAGCAGTGGTATCTGTCCGTTATCGACCAGCTGGCGTCCGGGGGACAGGTCTGGAGCCAGTCTATCAATGGCCTGCAATGGGGTGAGCTTGACTATCCTGTTGACCTGGACAAGGCGTTGAAGATGGCCGCCGGCTGGTTAGCCGATGAAGCAGGTGTCGTCCAGGCTATTTAGTCCGAAAGCATTTCCGACGCAGTCAGGCCCCGGTCAATCAGTTTGACCGGGGCTTTTCTTTTTCAGCCACTATCTGCTGGACCAGGCGCCAGTCATTCGCGCTGTCTACATCCACGGCAGCCTCGGCAAACGGCAGGATGGCAACACCAATCTTCATATCGAATCTGCCGGATAGACGTGCAAGCGCTTCCTGCAGCGAGAGTCGTCCAAGCAGGTACTTGAACACCGGCCACCATCCCAGGATACCGATCACCCGCCAGGGCTGCTTGCGCTGGCTCTCCACCTTGCGCCAGAAACCGGTAATTGCACGGGAGCGCGGTGTCATGAAGGCGAACAGGTTGCAGCTGCAATAATCGCTGTCGCTGAAACGCAGCCGCGTCCTTTGCATGGAGGGATAGGCCGTTGCGACCAGCTCATGTGGAGCCAGTGCGACCATCAGGTCAACATCAGCAGTGCGGGCCTGCCCGCAAAAGTCATCGATGATCCGGCTGCTCAACAGGGCATGGTCAGCAGTCGTCAGCAATACCGGTTGTGATGCCGGGATCTGCTGCATTGCTGCAGCAGCACTGGCACTCGGGCTCTCCCTGTTGGCCGTCCAGCCGTAGTCACCTGCGTCGACCCCGGACTTGAGCACCCCGGCTGCCTTGAGCAGTGGCCTGGGCGGGCCACACAGCAGTCGTGGTCCGACGTGTGCGCTCTCCTCAAGGGCATGCAGAACCCGCAGCACCATGGGCGTGCCGGCGACCGGGGTCAGTGCCTTGCAGGTAACGCCCGCGGCCCTGGCGACGGGATCATCCGGGTTGCGGTCAGCTGCCATGATGATGGCGCTGAAGGGAGTGGCAGTTTCTGTGCTGTGCATGCTCGGTGTTCGTCGCCCCTGGCTGCTGACTACTGTTCGGGATTCAGGCCAACGCTACTGGCAATTCAGAGTTCTCTTTCATAGATCCGGTAGCGTTTGTAGGGATCACCGCCAAACGATTCCAGAATATGCTGCATGTTGGTGTTGTCTTCCAGAATCCAGGACATCTCGACTTCATCGATGCCCTTTGTTATGAGGGCGCGTCGCACTGCGTCAATCATGCTATAGGCCAGCGCCATGCCCAGCCTGCTGTTCTGGTATTCCTGACGCACACCCATCAAGGTGACGCGTGCAGTGCGCAGCTTGTGCCGTTTCAGACGCCATAACAGTTTAAGCCACCCCAGTGGCAGCAAGCGTCCATTGAGGTCCCGGGCTGCCTCATTCAGGTTCGGCAAGGCCACGATCATGGCGGCGGGTTTACCGTCGACTACAGCGACCTGTATGAAATCCTCATCTACCAGCCGTGCCAGGTTACGCCCCAGCTCGTCGAACTCTTCCCGTGTGAAGGGCACGAACCCCCAGTTGCCAGCCCAGGCGTCATTGAACAGCTCACGCAAGGTGGCCAGATCCTCTTTCAGACGGGTGCGTTTCATGGGCGAGATACTGATCCGTTGCGAACTCTTTTCAATCAGTTTGTTCATTACCCTGGGAACAGGGTAATTGGGATCCATCCGATAGGCCAGCAGATCCTTGGCCTTGCGGTATCCGAGCGCCTCTATCCTGCCCCCATAATAGGGGCGGGCATGTCCCATCATGAAACAGGGGGGTGTATCGAAGCCCTCCACCAGCAGGCCGCATTCGTCGTTGATCGAGAAATTGAAAGGACCCTGTACCCGTAACATTCCCTGTTCCCTGAGCCAGTCGCACGCCGTATCCAGCAGCAGCCGGAAAATAGCCGGATCGTTGTCTGCCTCGAGGAAACCGAATAAGCCGGTTGCGTCGCGATACCTTTCCAGACGCAACTGGTCCACCTGGGCGCTGATGCGTCCCACCGGTTTGTCATTTCGAAAGGCGACCCATGCCTGCCAGCTGGCGTGTCTGAAATAGGGGTTTTTGGCGGACAGGTGTTCTTTACGTTCAATTAACAGCGGCGCAATCCAGCAGGGATCGTCGCCATAGATGGACCACGGCACTCGAATGAAACGTTCCAGGTCCTGCCGATTACTGACCGGAAGAATACTCAGATCACCGCGACGATCATGCTTTGCTGGGGAGGTCATTCTCTGGGGCTCCGTGTCTGGCCTTACAGCACAGCGCCTGCCTGGCGGAGTCTGTTGCTGTGTTGTGCATAATACAAAATTTGTCTGCAATAAACAGACGCACGGATAATGCTGATTGCCGCGATGCCCGTGGCATGATTGAATAGCGCAAACCGGTGTTGATGAAACAGGGAGCAATCAGCTTGAACGCAACCATGCAAAAATTCGGTGCACCGGATACGCTAGTCAGTGATTATGATCACTGGGCGGTCTTGCTGCGCCCCGGGCAGGTAACGCTTGGATCCCTGGTATTGATATGTAAAGAACCCGCCACCGCGTTCTCCATGATCAGTGGCGCTGCCTTTGCCGAATTACAGTCGGTCACGCATCACATTGAAGGAGTGCTTGGCCGGACGTTCAATTATGACAGGATCAACTACCTGATGCTGATGATGGTCGACCCGGATGTGCATTTTCACGTCATTCCCCGTTATGAAACCCGGCGAACCTTCTCCGCGCAGGTGTTCACAGACCCTGGCTGGCCCGGTCCTCCCGACCTGACCAGACTCAACGCCACCAATACAGAACAGAACCACAGGATCCTCGCCGCACTGAAGGCGGACTGGCCCTGATAGCCGTCCGGCAAACCACTGCAAGCCCTGTGCTGATCGCCACGCATAAAAACTGGTGATACGGGTATCAGACAGGCAGTAAAAAACAGCTGATAATGGTGAAACTGACCAAATCTGAATGGCATACGATGACCAGTTAATGGCGCGAAATGGCGCGAAAGCTCTATCCCTGTAGCATAGGATGTAACCGTGACCTGATTAGATGTTCGAGTTCGACAGCTGGCCGGAGGTGAACAGATTCAACGTTACTCAGATAGCTGAAGTTCGGTAGTCATCAGGAAGTTTGCCGTATAACCGCAACCACCTGTTGCAAACCGGACCACGCCATCATTGTTGCCGGGTATAACTGTCGTTAGCAGGTTGCGATTTGAACGAAAATCTTGGAGAATGCATAAGTATTTGCCTATGTTGTGATTTTGAGGTTGATTTCTTTTCGGGTCATAGACTTGTGAAGGATACCTGTACAGGGAGATGAATCTCACGTCTTCAAGATTATGGATTTCAGGGTTGGTTGCACTTTAACGGTGTTCACTATTGCCCTGCAGATGATTGAGGCTGTAAGCATCTGCTAATTTAAGAGGAGATTACTCTTGCGTTTGGAAGCAACAAAAACTGGTAACAACCTGCCTTTGAGGGCTGCGGATTTTCCGAATCTTGCAGCGGCCCTCGATTATGCAGCGTTGGGGCGCACCGGTAGTAATTTCTACACTGGTCGCGGCGAGCTCTATGCGGTACTGACCTATGCGGAACTGCGTGATCAGGCACAGAGTCTGGCGCGGCGCCTGCGTGGTCTGGGAGCCGAGCGCGGTGCGCGCATGGTCATCGTTGCGGACACCCATCCCGATTTTCTGCGTTTTTTCTTTGCCTGTCAGTACGCGGGTCTGGTTCCGGTACCGTTGCCGATTCCACACAACCCGGGGAGCCACAAGGCGTATCTCGCGCAAATACGGGCGATGACACAAGGCTGCCAGGCATCGCTGGCGATGGCGCCGGCAGATTATTCAGATCTGCTTGACAAGGCGACCGCGGGACTGGGGCTGACGTTTGTCGGCACTCCGGAAGACTATGATGCACTGCCACAGCAGGACGGCGAGTTGCAACCGATGCAGACTGATGAGCTGGCCTATCTGCAGTACACCTCCGGCAGTACCCGTTTTCCACGAGGTGTGATGATTACCCAGCGTGCGGTACTGAATAACCTGGCGGGGATCATCACCGAGGGTATGGACATGAGGCAGACGGACCGTTGTGTCTCCTGGCTGCCCTTTTATCATGACATGGGCCTGGTGGGCCTGGTGCTGGCACCGCTGGCCTCACAGATGTCGGTGGACTATCTTGGCACGCGTGAGTTTGCAATGCGCCCCCGTCAGTGGCTGTCGCTGATGTCGCGCAACAAGGCGACCATCTCGTTCAGTCCACCATTTGGTTATGAACTGTGCAACCGGCGACTGCGTGAAGGCGAGGCTGAAACGTTTGACCTGAGTGCATGGCGTGTTGCGGGCGTGGGTGCGGAGACAATCCGGCCACAGGTGCTGCATGACTTTGCCGAGGCACTGGGTCCGAGCGGATTTAACCGCAACGCGTTTCTTGCCTGTTACGGAATGGCGGAATGTTCACTGGCGGTGAGTTTTGCGCCGCTGGGTCGCGGCTTGTCGGTAGATCGCGTGGACGCGGATCACCTGGCACTGCATCACCATGCACGCCCGACAGAGAACGCAGTCGAGGAACGTTTGAGCGAGTTCGTGAACTGTGGTGTGCCACTGTCATCTTTTGAAGTAGAAGTAAGAAGTCCCACCGGCAAGGTCGTACCGGAACGTCATATCGGAGTTATCCACGTGCGCGCACCGAGTGTCATGTCGGGTTACTTTAACGAGCCGGAAATCACGGCCAGGACACTCTTGCCGGATGGCTGGCTGGACACAGGCGACATTGGCTACCGGGTAGGCGACAGCATCATGATAACGGGACGCAGCAAGGATCTCATTATCATCAATGGCCGCAACATATGGCCGCAGGATCTGGAGCAGCTTGCGGAACAACAACCGGATGTGCGTCCCGGAGACGCCCTGGCATTTGCGGTACCGGGTTCTGATGGCGCAGACATAGCGGTGATGGTGGTGCAGTACCGTGACAAGGACACTGACAAGCGTGCGGAGTTGATCAGGCACCTGCAGGGACTGATCCATGCCGAGGTGGGAGTCGACTGCCATATTGAGCTGGCGCCGCTGCACACACTGCCGCGGACATCGTCGGGCAAGCTGTCCCGCTCCAAGGCGCGGCAGAACTACATCGACGCACACCCGCTAAACAAGGTTGGTATTCCACAAACGATCGAAGCGACCGCCATCCTGTCGCAGCAACAGGCCGTCTGACAACCCGCAGATACCGCTGGTTCTCATGTCACGAACCATTGCCGTAACCGGTGCCACCGGATTCATCGGTGGTATGTTGATACATCAACTGGTGAACGCCGGGTACCGCGTGAGAGTACTGACGCGTCACCGTTCCGCCCATAAACTCCCGCAGCTAGCCGGGCTGGAAGCGATTACCGGTTCGCTACAGGATAGTGAATCCCTGCGTCGCCTGCTGCAGGATGCCAGTGCGGTAGTGCACTGTGCGGGTGCCGTGCGTGGTGTAACTGCCGCCGACTTCAACGCCGTCAATGTCGACGGTGTAATACAACTGGTACGGGCGGCGCTCTCCCGGTCACCCAGGCCCAGATTCCTGTCGCTCTCGTCGCTGGCAGCGCGTGCACCGCAGCTCTCCCATTACGCCTCCAGCAAGCTCCAGGGGGAGCAGGCACTGGCCAGTATGGCAACAGACATGGAGTGGGTTGCGTTACGCCCACCCGCCGTTTACGGGCCCGGTGACAGGGAAATGCTGCCGCTGTTTCAGTGGATGGGGCGTGGCATTGCACCGGTACTGGGAGAAGCGCATGCGCGGGTGTCATTACTGTATGTCGAAGACCTGTGCGCGGCAGTGCTCAGGTGGCTGGACGCCGGACAATGCCAGAGCGGAATTTACGAACTTCATGATACCCAGGCCGGTGGCTATAGCTGGGATGAAATCATCGCGAATGTCTCGGCGCTGCGCGCCAGGCACATCGTCAGGCTACCCCTGCCGGCGGCGCTGTTGCGCACGCTTGCATCCGTGAATGTGACCGCTGCACGGCTGATCGGTTATGCTCCCATGCTGACACCGGGAAAGGTGCGTGAGCTGCGGCATCCCGACTGGGTGGCGGATAACGCGGCATTGACTGCCGCCATCGGTTGGCAGCCGGAAGTTTCCCTGCAACAGGGGCTGCGGCGAACCATGGGCTGGGGTTGACCCGGGCAAGAGCATGAAAGCGGTCACATCGGCAAAGTCATTGCGTATCAGGCTGATGCCCGATAACGTCGATACCGGGCATCGACCAGCCGAACCGAATACGAGCACGGAGAGTGTACAGAGATGCAAAGCAAAGAGGACATCCTTGATCAGCTGTATGAGCTGGTTCGTCCGTTCAGCAAACAACCGATTGAACTCGGCGCAGAGACCGGTCTCATCAATGAGATGGGTCTGGATTCAGTAAAGGTCATGGAACTGATGACGCAGATCGAGGATCATTTCGATATCTCCATACCCTTGAATATCCTTCCCAGGGTAGAAACCCTTGGAGATTTTGCAGAACAATTGCAACAATTGCTGCAAGACAGCTGATTCATGACAAGCCTTTTCGATAAATTTCTGCCCCTTGAGAAAACCCGTGCCGAGCTGGTCGCCGGCAGCGGCGTGGACCCCTTTCATGTTGTCGTAGAACGGGTGGTATCCGCCACTGAAGCGATGATCAATGGTCGCAAGGTGATCATGGCCGGCACCAACAACTATCTGGGACTCACCTTCGATCCCGAGTGCATAGACGCCGCCTGCACGGCTATCAGGGAAGAGGGAACAGGCACCACGGGCTCGCGCATGGCGAACGGCAGCTATGCCGCACACGTGGCACTGGAGAATGAACTGGCGGCCTTCTACAACTGCCCTGCTGCGATTGTCTTTTCAACCGGCTACATCGCGAATCTGGCGATACTTTCGACGCTGGCGGGTCCCGAGGATGTAATCCTGCTGGATGCCGATTGCCATGCCAGTATTTACGACGGCACCCGCCTCGGCAGCGCCCAGGTGATCCGCTTCCAGCACAACAACCCGGCAGACCTGGAAAAGCGCCTGAAGCGACTCGGTGACCGCGCCGGAAACACTCTGGTAGTGGTGGAAGGAATCTACAGTATGCTCGGTGACCGGGCGCCGTTGCGCGAGATTGCAGACGTCAAGAACCGCTTTGGCGCATCCCTGCTGGTAGATGAGGCCCATTCACTGGGCGTGCTGGGCGAACATGGCCGGGGGCTGGCAGAAGCACTCGATGTCGAGGATGAGGTGGACTTCATCACCGGCACCTTCAGCAAAAGCCTGGGGTCTATTGGTGGATACTGTGTCAGCCACTTGCCGGAACTCGAATATGTACGCTATGCCATGCGTCCCTATATATTCACCGCGTCCTCTTCACCATCGCTGATCGCCTCGACCCGTAAAGCTCTCGAGATCCTCCACCACAGCAGTGCACTGCGGAAAAAACTCTGGGACAACGCAACACAGTTGTACCAGGGTCTGGCGGCAACGGGTTTTGAACTCGGTCCTGAAATCAGCCCGGTGATTGCAGTGCGACTGCCTGCAAGCGTCGGTGAGACAACCGCACTCTGGAATGAGTTACTGTCACAGGGCATCTATGTCAATCTGGTGCTCCCGCCTGCCACCCCGGGCGGTAAACCTCTGCTGCGCTGCAGTCTCAGCGCGGCCCATAGCCAGACACAAATAAATGCGATTCTGGATGCCTTTGCGCTTATCAGGGACAAGTTGCAGTCGTATGCCTGAGCGCAGCCGGCTAACCTCTATCACTGGTTAGCCTGCCCGCCTCCCTTAACTGTCATGCACTTGTTAAAAACCTTTGCCCGCGCCTACCCGTTGCAGAGTGCCACCATGCTGGTTGCACTGCTGGTTGCCGGGCTGGTCGAGGGCATCAGCCTGACCGCCCTGTTGCCGCTGCTGAACAAGGTGCTGGTGACGCCCGGGGCTGATACAACAGTGCCTGAGCCTGACTCCAGCTCCGGCGTCGGCGATGCGCTGCTCAGTGGTATCGAAGCCATTGGTTTGACCCCCAGTGTCGAAATGCTGCTGGTGGTCATCGTACTAGGCTCGATCATCAAGGGTGGCCTGGTGCTGCTGGCGAAGAAAAAGGTTGGCTACATCGTAGCGCAGGTCGCCACCGACCTGCGCCTGTCAATGCTGCGCGCCATGCTGGCCTCGCGCTGGGACTATTTTCTGCATCGACAGCTTGGACAGTTGACCAATTCCATGTCGATCGAGGCGGTCAGGGCGGCCAACGCCTATCTGCATGGCGCGATGCTTATATCACAGCTTATCCAGGCGCTGGTCTATGTCATTATCGCCACCATGCTGATGTGGCAGGCCGCCCTGTTTTCTATTCTGATGGGTACCCTTATCTATATCGCACTGAACCGCCTGGTGAAGATGTCACGCAAGGCCGGCAAGCGCCAGACAACCTTTACCAAGCTGATGATCGCGCGTCTCGCCGACACCCTGCTGTCTGTCAAGCCGCTCAAGTCGATGGGACGGGAAGGCCTGGTGGATACCGTGCTGGTATCGGAGACGAAAAATATAAACCGCGCCCTGCGTCGTGAGGTGGTGAGCACCGAGTTTCTGTCGGCCGGACAGGAGATACTGTTCGCGCTGGTGCTGGTGATCGGTATTTATGTCACGCTGGTAAAGTGGGAACTACCGGTCGCGACGGTGATGGTGCTGGGTTTTCTGCTGTCGAGGATATTAAAGCGAACTGGCCAGGTGCAACGCAGCTACCAGAAGATGGCGGTCAGCGAGTCTGCCTACTGGTCGATCCAGAAGACCATCAGCAAGGCCGAACAGGCGCGCGAGGACCCGGGGGGAGATCGTGCACCAACCCTCGAACAGGGTATCGAGTTTCAGGATGTCAGTTTCTCCTACAAGGATAAACAGATACTGGAGCGGATAAATATCAGCATCCCCGTCGGTTCGTTTACCGCCATCATTGGACCTTCAGGATCGGGCAAGACCACCACCCTCGACCTGATCATCGGATTACTGCAGCCGGACAGTGGCACGCTGCTGGTCGATAGCATTCCGCTGAGCGAGCTCGACATGCACCGCTGGCGGCGCACCATCGGTTATGTCCCGCAGGAAACCGTTCTGCTGCACGATTCAGTTCTCAACAATGTGGCGCTGGGAGACACCGAAATCAGTGAAGCCGATGTCATTTCGGCCCTCCAGGAAGCGGGGGCCTGGGACTTCGTGAAGAAACTGCCGGAGGGCATCCATGACCTTGTGGGTGAACGCGGCGGCAAACTTTCCGGCGGCCAGCGGCAGCGCATCATGATTGCACGTGCCCTGGTGCATCGTCCGCGGTTACTGATCATGGATGAGGCGACCTCGGCGCTCGATCCGCAGAGTGAAAAGGCCATTTGCGAGACCCTGAGCAAGTTGCAGGGTGCGCATACGATCCTGGCGATCTCGCATCAACCCGCCCTGCTGGATGCCGCCGAGCGGGCCTACCGCTTGGAGGATGGGCATGCTCTGCTGGTAAAGGATGCTACCGGCTAGCAGGCTGGCCAGCTGCTGCTTGTTCCAGCACCACTCTGTTTTCAGGGAGTGCGCTTTGCGACGCCCCCGTCACCTGTTAGACTGCCTCATCCTTCCCATACAGCCATTGCCGAAGGTCTCGTAGCAGGGAATATTCCAGTGCGAATCGGATTTCTGTTTAATCACTTCTTCCCCCACCAGGTGCCGCACGCAGCACCCTATGCGTTCGAGCTTTCGCGCCGTAACCCCGGCTTTGAAGTCATCATCGCGTGCTCGTCGATAGCCGAGATGGAACTGGCACAGCGAATCGGCCGGCTGTATCCCGGTCACAGCTGCACGTTCAAGCACATTCGCCCGTCCTGGGCCTACCGGATAATCGATCCCTTGATTTCTCCGCACAAATTCAAACGCAAGAAAATGGTACTGAAGCACAACCTGGATTTCTTCCGTAGCCTGGACGCACTGGTAGCGCCAGAGCGCCACTGCATGCGATTGCGGACGCTATACAAACTCCAGGGTGTGCGGATGATTCATGCGCGCCACGGCGCCGGAGACCGCAAGGGCGGCTTCGACGACCGCTCCGGCGCATTCGACCTCACGCTGCTACCTGGCCAGAAATACATCGACCGGCTGACGGAGATCGACGCCCTGCGCCCGGATGCCTATGCGGCCATCGGCTGGCCCAAGTTCGAGGTTGTCCGCGGCCTCAACCCCGACCCCGTGCGCTTCTTCGACAACGACAACCCGGTTGTCGTCTACAATCCGCATTTCGACCAGAGCGTCTCGTCCTGGGAAAAGATGGGCCTGCAGGTGCTGGACTTCTTTGTAGAGAACCCGGCCTATAACCTGATCTTCGCGCCGCATGTCGTACTGTTCAAACGGCACGTGCGCCACAAGGGGTATCTGCCGGACAAGTACCGCAACATCCCCAACATTCTGATCGACACCGGCAGCGCCGCCTCGACCGACATGACCTACATCCTGAATTCCGACATCTACCTGGGGGACGTCAGCAGCCAGGTCTACGAATTCCTGCTCGAGCCACGGCCGGTTATCCACCTGAACGCACACCACGTTGACTGGCAGGGCGACCCCAACTACCTGCATTTTACGCTGGGCCAGGTAGTTGACGATGTCGCTCAGCAACTGGGCCCAGCACTCGAGCGGGCATTCAGCACTCACGAACAGTACCTGAACGAACAGCAACGCACATTCGCCTACACCTTTTATAGCGAGGCTGACAGCACCGCTGCCGAGCGCGGCGCCGATGCCATCGCCCGGTATCTTTCCAAACCCGCAGTGACTGACAAGTCAGGTTAGGGCGTCCCGGTAAACGGCGGCTCAATGAGTCCGGCCTTCAGGAAAGGTAGCTTTTGTTTTTCCTATACCCCCGGACTACAACATCATCCAGTAACCTGGTCAGAAAGTGTCGCGGTGAATATTCGTTGAGTGTTTCAGCTGCAATCGTTTCAGGCGCTGTCTTTAAAAACCTGGCTATTTCGTCCGTTGCGGTTGCATTGGTCAGCACCAGTACGTTGTTTGCGTTGTAGAGTGCGGTGTTTTTCACGGCTGCATTGGTTGTTATTACTTTTTTTCCCGTGGAGGGCCGCCTCGACAGCTCTTAATGACAGTCCGTTCTGGCCGTCCTGTGTTATATCAAGCAAGCACTTTGAATTTGCAAGCAGCGACAGATACTCCTGGTATGGAATCAGCTTTATCCCGTCACTGCCGGTTATTCTTGCGTACAGCTGAAACCCGCGGCTGACAGTGTGTCGCTCAGCTTCGACCATCGCTTTTCTGCCTTTGTTACGCCCGACAAAAAGCAAATCTATGGCGGGGTTCGGGATATTTTGCAGGGGGAATTTTCTGACACCGGGAATACTGTTTAAGTGCGTAAGTCTTGCAGTCCGCTTCATCAAAAGACCAGATTGCAATACCTTTTTCTTTCAGGCCAGCGATACTATTTCTCAGGTTTTTATTCCTGGCGACAATGTTCCTGCAAATAATAGCCGCCTCAAAATCAATCGGTATCTCACTTGATATACGCGTTAATTTTATCTTGCCCTGAAAAAAGAAGCTGCTTCCCGGGTGCTTTTCGATCAATTTCAGGACCAATTTTTTCAGCTGGTAGCGTCTCGCCCTTTTGAACCATCTGGCCAGAATATTGCCGTGATACCTGCTTTCTTTTAAATTTATAACTTTTTTTAGCTATACTGCCGAGCTGACCGATATCAGGAAACGGTACCTCGTAATCCGGCCAGAAGCCGATTAAATAACTTTTTTCTGTGGCATTTTTAAACTGTTTTGTGTCTTCATCAAGGAAGATGGCCTCTTAATCATACATTCAGCATCCGCTGTGTAAATCTTACCTATGAATACTGAAATACAAGAACCGGTCAGAATCTTTGTCGGAACCTCACCCAATGGAGAGGATGCCGAAGCGGAAATGGTACTGGAGTACTCATTACGCAAACACAGTTCCCGGCCAATCGATATTACATGGATGAGACTCTCCAGAGATCCCCGGTCGATCTGGTATAGCGGCAAGGTTGGCAGGAGTGGCTGGCGCACACGCAAATGGACCACACCCTTTACCGGCTTTCGCTGGGCCATTCCGGAAGCCTGCAACTTTCAGGGAAAAGCCATTTACATGGATGTTGATATGATCAATTTACACGATATCAGCGAATTATATAGCCTCACCTTTGAGCAAGACAAAGCCATCATGGCTCGACCCGGTCTTAAATCGAATTACCGGTTTTGCGTCATGCTGATGGACTGCGCGAAACTGAAAACCATTTTACCGCCGGCAAAAAAACTGCAACGACTTAAACAGGGCCATCGCGAGACCACCGATAAGTTGCTCAACTCCGATTACATCCAGACACTCGATTCACGCTGGAATTGCCTGGATGGCGAAGACCTGGCGATCGATGAGATCTGGCACCTGCACTACACAAAGATGGCCTCTCAGCCGTGGAAACCCGCGTGGTATCCAAGCGTAACAGAAGCACATGCCCGGCCTGAAATTGCCGATCTCTGGTTTCAATACAAGCAGGAAGCCATGGCCAATAGCTGGTGGCCAAAGAAACCAGACCCTCCCTTCGGTGCAGTGAATATTCATCTCCGCAAGGGCCGAAAAAAAGCCTGAACGCTACGCCCTTCCCCGGCTGGCATCCTTAAGGGACTGATATTCTCTGCAGAATGCATGCTGCCAGAATATCATTGCCTTGCGGCGAATAATGGCTGACGTCAACATAGCTTCCCTGTACGCCAGATGCGGAAATTGCACGGGAGCAATCTTCCATCATCAAAAGCCCGGCACTGATCGCTTCCCGGATTCCTGAATCAACGCCTTTGTAAACGGCGAAATAATCCGACCTGTAGAAATCCTCAAGTAAAAATTACTGATTGCTCTCCAGCAATGCTATCGGTTGATAGATGAAGTGAACAGTAAAACCAAAGGCACCCCCCGGTTGCCGGACAAACGAAATATTCTCTTTGTAATAGTGAATTATCTCACTGGCAAGTTCGTCGATTCTGTTTTTGTGCGGGATTGTCCAGTTATAGTAAAAATCCATTAACTCAAGCCAGTTGTCCAGCCCGTGCACATTTGCGCTCTTGCGCATAAAGACGTCATCAATATTTTTGTACCCGTTAAATCGCAGACCCGAGACTTCAGACGCCGTGCAGCAGCACGTCAAGGTAACGCTCGACGGCACGGTCGACATCGAACTCGCGCGCCCGTGCCTGCAAGGCTTCGCGATCAATCGTCGCGTCCAGCGACTCGACAATGGCATCTGCCAGTGCCGCATCATCGCCCACCGGCACCAGGCGCCCGTAGCGCCCTGCGTCCAGAATCTCGTCCGGTCCGCTGGGGCAATTGGTGCTAACCACCGGACAGCCGCACGCCATGGCCTCGACAAGAACCCCTGGCGAGCCCTCCCATGCGGATGACAGCACGAACAGAGACGCCCGCGACATCCACGCAAACGGGTTGTCGAAGAAGCCGGGCAGTTCGACATCCGCCTCAATCCCCAGCTCGTGCAACTGCTGTTCGAGAGCGCGTCGCTGCCCGCCTTCACCAAGAATCACGAGATGTACCGGCCGGCGTGCGCGTACCCGGGCAAAGGCACGCAGCAGCGTCGCGAAATCCTTTGCAGGCGCCAGCCGTCCGGCCCCAAGCAGCAGTGGCGGTGATCCCGCTGACAGCCAGGCGTGATCAAGCGGCGACGCGGCCGCGCTTTCGATTTCGGGAGTATAGGTCGGGTTGGTGACCGCACACACCTGCTCGCGTGACAGTGCGGTGTACTCGACGATATCGTCCGCGATACCCTGCGAGACCGCGATTGCCGCATCGGCCATGCCGTAAACACGTCGCGCGAACTTGAGGCGATGCGGACGCAACCGTTTGCTGTCGCCGAGGTGTGAGCCGGTGAGATGGTTGCTGACGCGCAGCACCACCCGCACCGGCGCACGTGATAGCCGCGCTGCAATCACAGCGGTCAAATGCACGTGGTTGGCGGCCGACAACAGTACATCCGGGCGCTCGCGCCACAAGTAGCGCGCCAGCGCAAGGCCGCTGGCCTTGATACGGCGTCGGCGCTTCGGTCCCGCCAGACGAATCAGCGCGGAATCAAGCACCACCAGTCGCACGCCGTCCGGCAGATCGCCGGCGAGTGGCCCTTCGGCACAGACGACCACGAGATCGACACGGTGACCGCGCCTTGCGAAACCTCCCGCGAGAGTCAGGGTGCGGCGTGTCGCGCCACCACCCGATGGTCCATAGATGTAGATCGCGATGTGCCGCTGACCATCGTTCACGCCGGTCCGGGATTCCGCATTTTTGGTTGCTGTTTGTGACTTCACCGGGAGCATAACAGCGCTAGCGACTGCGAAAAAACCAGCGCTTGATCTTGTACAAGATATAGCCCGGGTTAACATTCAGCGGGGATTCCAGCAATGAACGCAGAATAGTATTCTCGAAGCGTAACGTCTGAAGATTCTCCGTTGCATGCCCCATACCCGGCTGCTGTTTGCCAACATCATCCAGCACCGTGAAGAAATCTTCTTGCGAGACATTTTGTTCAAGGCAGTAGCTCTGAAAATCCATGCGCGTGTCCTCTCTCGATATCATGGAGGCCAGCGTTGCCTCCATGCTGTATAGATCCCCCACCAGCCAGCCGCTCTGATAGAAAAGCGGCGTATCACGGTAGATCAAGGTCCCGACAGGTTTGTCACTGGCCATGCTCTGCAGCAGTACGCTACTGGGCGTAGCAATCACGCATTCGACCTGTTGCAGTACATCCTCGAAGCTGCCCTCCAGCAGGTTTTCCTTTGGTAATAACGCTTCTCGCAACGCCTTGTCAAAGATGCGGAAAACGTAAGAGTAACCACCTTGCTCGAGTGCCGCCGTCAAGCGCCTGAGCAGATGAATCAGGTTATCTTTCTCCTTGTCATCGAAATACGGAGTCTTCGCCGTTGTGATGAGAAATTGCCAGTGCCTGGTGGACGACGCAGCTGACCTGGCACTCGATAGACGCTTGTTTTTGTAAGTCATGAAGGTGAGGTCTCTATCAGGATTCCTGAATGCCAGATAGCTGGCCTGTGCAGCAGAAACAGCCAGTATGGCATCATGAATCAGCGGTTCCATCAAGTAACCGCGAAAAAATGGATTGGTTTTTCGCAGGCTCGGATTCAGGTAACTGTTGGACCACTCCAGAGGGCCATCGACCAGAAACAAGGTGGCAATACCCCGCGCTTTGGCCTGCAGAATGAAGTAATTCGCTCGTGGACTGAGATGGGAATGGGTGATCACCAGGCCCGCCTGAGCGACGAGCCCTGCTGCCTGCAGGTATTGTTTCTTCTTGACGAATTCAAAGACGCCCTTGAACCTTGCTGGGATTTCTCCAACAAAGCCGACGAACTTCTGCCGCGGCATCACAACCAGAATTTTGCCTCCGTACATACTGTTACCCGGTCGCTTCATGGCGAAGCCAGGCGCAACCGGGTCAGTTCCCCAAGCTCGAGGTCAATCATACCGAAGCCGGGTACCTGACCACGGACCCGCAGCGGAATTCGCCCGGGATCGGAAAACAGCAATTGAATATCGCCCTGCAGTCCAAGAAACGAAAACGGCGGCACATCTGCTGGCGCGCCGTCGAGCGGACGACCGCTCAGTGTGACCTGTATAGCCTGCAGCGTTCGCTTCACCCTGGTCTCCTGACTGGCCTCGACCTGCAGGTAATCGACATCAAGCGGCGCCCTCCCCAGGTTGCGGAATCCCACCCGGTAAACATGTTGCCGGTCGAATACGCAAAACGCTCCCCCAGTTTCGCTGAATACATGGTCGGGGCTGGATAACCGGTAAAGCAGTTGTGATGACTCCAGGATTACCGGGCACTCTTCGCCCGGACCCGGTAAGGAATAATAGGATTCACTGATCTCACTCCAGTCCCCGGCAGGCTGCTGCGTCTCCGCCCGGTCAGCCGGCTGCCTGCGCTGCCGGTAGACCTGGCTGCTGCCGAAGCGGTACAGCTTCTGTGACGGTTTGTTCCCCTGCCGCAGCCGGATCAGCTGCAGCGGCAAGCCGTCATCCTCGTTGAACCAGAGGCGCGACCGCTTCTCAATGTCGACACCCAGTAACAGGCGAATCGAGTTGGCAACCTCCAGCACCCCTATCCGCTTGCCCGCCTGCCGCGGTGACATCAACTGCGGCGCGTCAAGCAGGGTGGATTGCCGCGCTGCTGCCGGGAGCGTTTTCAGTTCGACCCGTGTTGTCACCGACCCGGTCACACCGGAATCGCGCAGCTCCAGCTTATGCCAGTTCTGTGAAACCGTAGCAGTATCCGGTTGGCGACTTTCCGCAGCCACAGCCACCCCATATAACAGAATGGCAAATACCATCACAATATTCAGGACCATGCCCCTGGGCAGCAAATGGTTCACAGTAACTGGCAAGCTCCCTCCTTTTTATGCATAGCATATCCCGCCAATTGTGCACTAGATACCGGCTGTGTCAGGTCAGTTGCTCCTGATGGTTTTGCAGTAATTGTTAGCAGCCACAATCGCGCACGCGATGCGCTCCTACGCTGGTCTATGCACCTGCAGGAGCGCATCGCATGCGCGATCAGACGCCGACGTTTTCCAGATTCGCATAGGCCAGTACCAGCCACTTGCTGCCGGCGGTTGAGAAATTGACCTGCACGCGGGCATGGCTGCCCTGCCCTTCACAGTTAGTGACCACGCCGTCACCAAACTTCTGATGGCGTACATGCTGGCCAAGGCGCAAGCCGCCAGCGGCCTTTGCGTGTACGCCCGTTGCTGCGGTCTGCCGCGACTCGCGCGGCATGCTGATTCCGGGACGTGTCCGGATTTCCTCAATCAGCGTCTTGGGAATTTCATCAATAAAACGGGACGGCATGCAGTAGGTCTCCGAACCGAACAGGCGGCGCCGTTCAGCACAGCTCAACACCAGCTGCTGTCGTGCGCGGGTGATACCGACATAGCAAAGCCGGCGCTCTTCCTCCAGCTTCCCCGGCTCGGCGACGGAACGCTGGTGTGGAAACAGGCCCTCCTCCAAACCACATAAGAACACCAGTGGAAACTCCAGCCCCTTGGCGGAATGCAGCGTCATTAACTGCACGCAGTCTTCCCAGGCATCCGCCTGCCCCTCGCCGGCTTCCAGCGACGCATGCGCAAGAAACTCGGACAAGGCATCCATATCGCCATCCGGATCCGTCTCATACTCCTGGGCAGCATTCACCAGTTCCTGCAGGTTTTCCACACGCGTCTGACCCTTCTCGCCTTTTTCACGTAGAAAGTGATCGAGCAGGCCGCTGGGGTGCATGACATGTTCGACCTGCTCACCCAGTGGCAGCTTGTCCAGCCCTGCCGACAGTTCATCGATGAGCTGCAGGAATACCAGTACGGCATTGCAGGCACGCGCCGCGAGCAGTTTCTCGTTGACCACGATACTGGCGGCCTGCCACAGGGAGCTGTTGTCATCCCTGGCCCGCTGCCGGATGGCATCCATGGTACGTCCGCCAATACCACGGGGCGGCTGATTGACCACCCGTTCAAAGGACGCATCATCATCACGATTGCGTGTCAGCCGCAGGTAGGCGAGTGCATCCTTGATTTCCGCGCGTTCGAAAAAGCGCAGCCCGCCATACACTCGGTAGGGCATACCGCATTGCATGAGACGTTCTTCAAATACACGTGATTGCGCATTGGATCGATACAGGATCGCGATATCGCTGCGGACACCGCCCTTGTCAATGCAGTCCTCGATACGGCCGACAACAAAACGTGCTTCATCCTGTTCGTTGTAGGCGGTATACAGCTGAATCGGCTCGCCATCATGACCGTCTGTCCACAATTGCTTGCCCATGCGATCTGCATTGTTCTCGATCACAGCATTGGCGGCATTGAGGATATTTGCGGTGGAACGGTAATTCTGTTCCAGCCTGACGACGCGCGTATTCTTGAAGTCGTTCTGGTAGCTGAGGATGTTTTCGACCCGCGCCCCGCGCCAGCCGTAGATGGACTGGTCATCATCGCCGACGACCGTGATATTGGCGGCCTCACCGGCCAGCATGCGCAACCAGGCATACTGGACGGCATTGGTGTCCTGAAACTCGTCCACCAGGATGTGATGAAAGCGCTGCCGGTAGTGGTCCAGCAGCGCCGGGTACTTCAGCCACAGTTCGTGGGAGCGCAATAGCAACTCGGCAAAATCGACCAGCCCGGCACGCTGGCAAAGCGCCTCGTAGGCGGCATAGATCTCCAGCTGTCGTTTCAAATAGGGATCATTACGGTGTTCGATATGTTGTGGCCGGCGGCCTTCGTCCTTGCAGCTATTGATAAACCACTGCAGCTGTTTTGGTGGCCACTTCGCCTCATCCAGTTCCATGGACTGCATGGCACGTTTCACCAACCGCAGTTGATCCTGTGAATCCAGTATCTGGAAGCCCTGCGGCAGGCCGGCTTCCTGCCAGTGACTGCGCAACAGGCGGTGCGCAAGCCCGTGAAAGGTACCGACCCACATGCCGGATGCCGGCGCGTTGATCATCGATTCGATGCGGGCACGCATTTCACCGGCGGCCTTGTTGGTAAAGGTCACAGCGAGTACTGCATACGGTGACAGACCCTCGACATCAATCAGCCAGGCAATGCGGTGTACCAGCACCCGTGTCTTGCCACTACCGGCACCGGCCAGCACCAGCAAGGGATCCGCCGGCGCGCACACCGCTTCACGCTGGGCATCGTTCAGAGATTCAATAATTCGTGACACATCCATGGCTGGTGATTCTAGCAAATCGCCCTTGTGACCGTATGCCGGTTTTCTGTGGTCTTGTGTCCTACACTTGGAGTATTCCTTGCGATACGGGAATGATTCTGATACTTATTGTGCGCGTGGCTATCGGGATTTATTCACTTCGATTGCTTTCCTAGA
>Ga0316190_10001068_pt1 | contig 19591 bp, 13 predicted proteins | sample Eddworburrow2_MG_FD_204929 | JGI IMG/M metagenome (GOLD analysis project Ga0316190, IMG submission 204929) | Coastal sediment microbial communities from Maine, United States - Eddy worm burrow 2 | ecosystem: Environmental > Aquatic > Marine > Coastal > Sediment | place: USA: Maine | collected... | reverse complement strand
AAACCTCTGAGCAGCCACTGGTTATTGTTCACCCTGCTGCTAGGCAGCAGCGTGGCAACCCAGGCAGCGGCCTATCATCACTCCGTGGATTACCGGACCACAGCACACAAGGTAGCTTCATCAGCCTATGGGCCACTATTGCGGGAGCAGGAAAACCGGCATTTCATCGCCAAAAAAGGCCATAAAAATCGCCATCATCGCGCTAAATCTCGCGTACATAAACATCGCCGACACCATCAACCCAAACGGCACCAGAACAATCCAGCGTCACATTATAGGCACCACCCTGTTAATGATCGTCGGCATCAGCCGGACCATAGGCTGCATATCAGGCTGCCATTACCCTGGTTATTTCTATATTAGGGGGGTTTATGCGGTGATCTCGGGCCGGTTCTGCAAACGGCTGCTATAGGGCAGATCCAGCGCAAAGGCAATAAACTCCATCAGGGGGCTGGCGGCCTTGAAGGCCTTTTCAACCTCGCTGATAAAGCGACCACTGCAGGCCAGGTCCGCATCGGCTTGCTGCATCACAAAATAACTTTTCCGCTTAAGGTCCGTAAGCAACGGATGTTCAGGATCGAAGCCACGCGGCGCCCGCTGCAAGCTGTCACCACGCAGGCACTCAAAACGCTGCTTGAAGGCCCTGCCTGTGGTGGCTTGTTTCCAGGCCGCCGGATTATCAACAATAGTGGTACGAATCCTGGAAAGTGTTGCGTTATCCGGCTTCCATATCCCACCACCAAAAAATATCTGTCCCGGCTCCAAATGGACATAAAATCCCGGCGCATGAACATCCCTACCTATCCTGTGCCGAAACTGGCAGCCGACATTCTCCTTATAGGGCCGCTTATCCTTGCTGAATCGGGTATCGCGATAGATGCGAAACATAGAACCGCCATTGCTGCGTGGATCTGCGATAAAGTGTTCTGACACAGCCTCAAGACGCGGCGCCATCGCACGAATGAAGTCAGCCATGGGTTCAACAACAACCCGCTGATAACGGGCCTTATTGTCCTGAAACCAGGCGCGATTATTATGGCGGGATAAAGCCGATAAAAAATCGAATAATTCCGGCGAAAAACCATCGAATGCTGGCTTGTTCATGGCGAGCCCTCCGTACTTTCAGATAGCTGCAGATAGACTACCCTAAATGCTCGTAATTTGCTGTCATCAATCAACGCCTGCCGGCATACTGTCTTCGCCAATTCAGGCTTGTTATACTCTCGCGCACACTGTCAGGACATATTATGAGCAACGAGACACAGACTGGGAAACTCTGGGGAGGACGGTTCACGGTACCTACCGATACCTTTGTCGAGGCCTTCACTGCCTCGGTCGAATTTGACCGTCGCCTGTATCGCTACGATATTGCCGGCTCGATTGCCCATGCACGCATGCTGACGCATGTAGGGGTTCTAACTAGTGCCGAACGAGACGCTATTATCGCCGGATTAGAAGACATCATCTCCGATATTGAGCGTGATGAGTTTGCCTGGCTCATTGAGCTCGAAGACGTGCACATGAATATCGAGGCCCGCTTGACTGAACGGGTGGGTATCGCCGGCAAAAAACTGCATACCGGCCGATCCCGTAATGATCAGGTTGCCACCGATATGCGCCTATATCTGCGTGACGAGATCGACTTTATCGAAACCGAGTGCCTGCGGCTATCCCGGGCACTACTCGATATCGCCGAATCAGAGGCTGACACTATTATGCCGGGTTTTACTCACCTCCAGGTCGCCCAGCCTATCACCTTTGGCCACCATATGATGGCATGGTTTGAAATGTTACAACGGGATCGTGGCCGACTGGCGGATTGTCGCAAACGGGTGAATATTATGCCGCTTGGCGCAGCAGCATTGGCCGGCACCAGCTATCCTATCGACCGCGAATACACGGCCAAATTGCTGGGATTTGATGGCGTGGCCCACAACTCCCTTGATGCCGTTAGTGATCGTGACTTTGCTATCGAATTTTGTGCCTTTGCGGCTACCTTAATGATGCATTTATCGCGTTTTTCTGAAGAATTGATCCTGTGGTCGTCGGCCCAGTTTAATTTTATCGAGTTATCTGACAGTTTTTGTACGGGTTCTTCGATCATGCCGCAGAAGAAAAATCCGGATGTGCCGGAGCTCGTGCGGGGTAAAACCGGCCGCGTCAATGGCGACCTGATTTCACTACTGACGCTCATGAAGGGGCAACCGCTGGCCTATAACAAGGACAATCAGGAAGACAAGGAACCACTGTTTGATGCCGTCGATACCGTACGTGGCTCATTACGCGTCTTCGCCGATATGCTGCCAGCCATGAAGATAAATCGTCCCGTAATGGAAAATGCAGCGCGCAGTGGCTTTTCAACGGCCACGGATCTTGCCGATTATCTGGTGCGTAAGGGTGTGGCCTTCCGTGACGCCCATGAGGTAGTTGGTAAGGCCGTCCACTACGGCGTCACCGAAAACAAGGACCTGGCTGACATGCCCTTGAAAGAACTAAAAAAATTCTCGCAAACGATTGAGAATGATGTTTTTGATGTGCTAACACTGCAAGGATCGGTAGCCGCGCGTAACCATATTGGCGGCACAGCCCCCGCGCAGGTACGTCAGGCAATTACGCATGCCCGAAAGCAACTTGCCCTCTAAATTCCGTCATTGACGGCGTTTATTGATTCATTACCTGGAGCTGATGACGATCCTCCTGGCAGCGTAATAATAACCGTGATGGGTCATCTCCCTCCTGCCAGGCAGCGATGCCAAAACTGACCCCCAGGGTCACCGGCACCCCGATATCCTTCAAGCGTAAGGCCTGAAGTTCTGCCATCAACTTGGCGGCCAATGTTGATGCCGACTCAACGTCTGTTTCCGGTAATACCAGGATAAACTCATCCCCCTCAAAGTGACCGACACTGTCTGCCCAGCGTAAACGATCATTAAACAGGTAACCCAGCGCCTCAAAAACCGCGTTTTTATCGTTAGTACATGCCCCAAAATCATGGATATGCATACTGACCAAAGACAGGGCATTGCCATAACGCCGACTGCGAGATACCTGGGATTCTATCACCTGATAAAGCCCCCGCTGGTTCAATAAACCACTGCAATCGTCCCGTGTATCCAGTAATTCCAGGCGTTTTTCCATCTCCAGTATGGTGTTCCTGAGCTCTCTAATCTCGCTGCCTTCGCTCAAAAAACAGGCCATTTTCACCTGAGCGGCATCGATTAACTTCAAACTGGCCATTACCTCACAGCCCGATTCTCCGGACAACTGGGTCTGCTCCTTGCCGCTGAAGAATATAGCCTTAAGCCAGACAGGCAGGGCCTCCAGGGACTGTCCGCAGAGTGCCGAACCATTCAGTCCGGTTAATAATTCGGCTTGATTGTTGATCCATATCACACGCTCATGATCAGTAGCGATTACTCCCAGCGGTAATGTCTGCAACAAAGTCATTGCCTCAGCATGATCAAGCAATGGTGCCATTATTCACCCTCCTCGCCGTAACGATAGCCTACAATTTTCGATTATCAGCATAACCCCTATTGGCGCTGGCAACAACATAGGGCCTCAGCCAGGAAATTCATTAACTCATTGAAAAACCTGTATTCATAACTATTCCTGTTTGCTCTCATAATATATCCTGGCAGGCTTTTTATTTGAAGATTTCTCCCTTTTGTCCGATATCCTTTAAACACAAACAATAACTTAAGTGCGTTGATTATTGCGGAGGCTCCATTGCTCGAACTAGAATCCATCAAGAAACGTTTTTTAGCCCTGAATAATGAACGCCTGAACCGTACCCGTGAAACCCTGCGCAGCCGCCAGCGTGACGTTATGGATCTGCTGCCGTTATTGTTTCACGTCAACAATGCCAATTTTCCCGGTTTTGTTTCTACCGAAACTCCCGTTGGTGTTTCAGAATATACACCAACCAAAAAAAGTATCGAAGCCGCGCAAAAAGTGGTACGTGGCTTTAATTTCCAGCGTAAGGCATTACCACGTTATGATATCCATGCCCTGTACCTGATGGGTAGTTGTGGCTCCATAGCCTATAATTCTCACAGTGATTTTGATATCTGGTTATGCCACCGCTCCGATCTCACACCCGAACAACTGAAATTACTGCAACAAAAAGCCACAGCCATTGAAGAGTGGGCCGAGACTTTCGGGCTAGAGGTCCACTTTTTTCTGATGGATGCGGAAAAATTCAAGAAAGGTGAAAATGTTGAACTGTCGGCGGAGAGTAGCGGTAGCGCCCAGCATCATTTATTACTTGAAGAGTTCTACCGCACCAGCCTGTTATTTGCCGGCCGATACCCGTTGTGGTGGCTGGTTCCACCTGAAGAAGAACAAAATTATGAAAAATATACTCAAAATCTGATCCGCCGACGTTTTGTCCGGGACGGTGAAATAGTTGATTTTGGTGGTATGCCCAGCGGCCTGGAACATGAATTTTTCGGTGCTGCATTATGGCAGCTCTATAAAGGCGTTGATTCTCCATACAAGGCAGCTTTGAAATTATTGCTAATGGAAACCTACGCCAGTGAACACCCTAATGCCGATCTTCTGTGCATGCGCTTTAAAAAAGCCATCTATGATGGCGAAAAAATCATGGCGATTCTTGACCCCTATATCATGTTATACCGGAAAATCGAAAATCATCTTATTGCATTACAGGATGATAAAAGGCTGGCTTTGATTCAACGTTGTTTTTATTTCAAGGTAGGCCAGCGCCTTGGCGAACATGATACCGCTTCCAACGCATGCTGGCAACGAGAAGCCATGCAGTCCCTAACGCAGGATTGGGGTTGGGACATGGGTTATGCATCCTTGCTGGATCACCGTGATGAATGGAAGATAGATCGTGTTATTGAGGAACGCAAGGTCCTCGTCGATGCCCTGACCCAAAGTTATCAGTCATTATCAGACTTTGCCCGCCGCTCCACCAAATTGTCTGACATTAATCAGAAAGATCTACATGTTCTCGGCAGAAAACTCTATGCGGCATTTGAAAGAAAAACCGGTAAAGTAGAAATTGTCAATCGCGGTATTTCAAAGAACATATGGGAAAGCCATATGACCTTGCATCAATCCGGTTCTGGAGAAAAGTCCAGCTGGAGCCTGTTTCAGGGGGCCGTTTTTGGGGAAGACATCGCCACAAATAAACCATTGAAGCGATCACGCAGCATCATAGACCTTATTGCCTGGTGTTACCTGAATAAATTGATTGATCAGCGTACCATGATCGCCTTGCACACCCAGGATAGCACTATTACATTAAACGACATCAGGGCTATTTTACGCAATCTTGGGCAGATGTTTCCCGAATCAAAATTGATTCCCACTCGCATGGATGATCTTATAAAAACACCACGCGTTGTTAAGGGTTCTATTTTTATAAACATAGGCCTTGAACCATCCAAAAATCGTCTGAGCCAGGGAATGACATTAACCAGCGACAAAACTGATGCCCTCAGTTACAGCGGCATCGAAGAAAATCTGGTGTTATCACTGGATCAGCTTGTACAAAACAGCTGGCAGGAAATAATGAGCTTTCGTTTTGAAGGTGAAAAGGGCATCCTTGATTGCCTTGTTGCCTATATGCAGGTCTCTCCACCTTCGCACAAGACCGCGCCGCCACCAGTAACCTGTCACTGCTTTACAACTGGCAGAGGCATGGCCATTGCCGGTCGTATTCATGAATTGTTTGATGATGTCATCGATTGTTTTTACAATAAATCTAGGGCGGATACAACACGTTATATACTGCGTATCGGAAAAGTATTCCACGTTATAAATTATATCCAGAATGTATTCAGTCATAAAATGATCGGTGGTTACGCCAAATTACTGCACTACCTGAGCGATGCGAATAGTAACTTTGCTCATGTAATCATAGACCGCCATGCTATGCCTAAATCACCATTGCCAATGATTTTTCGTAATAATAAAAAGGATTCGATACAGATCTTTTATGCGACGGAGGGGAAAAACATTGAAGCCTATGTTATAGATGAAAAGGGATCATTGTTCTACCAGAACATTAAAAACACCGATGAAAATATACTATTAAATCAGTACAGCCATTTTTTTGAGTCCGTAATATACAAGCAGCAAATTCACCTGGCCTTGCCGGAAGGTGACTCTTCTGATCCTGAAAAAACCACTATCAATTTTTATCAAATGATAAAAAACAAGGCTGGAGAAATGCGTATCATACCGCGTGAACATAGCGTACATAATCATGAACAAAATTATTTCAAACTGCATATCGTTGCTGATATAGCCGATACTGGACAAACTGCATATATGCTATATTGCAATGACAAGGAATTTACCAGCCTTGAATATGGCGAGCAGGTTTTTCATCAGGTCGCACGCGATGTTTTATCTCATCGCAATAGTGGCTCCATTTATCCGATACATATCACCGATATCGAATTTTCCCGCCCTCAGGTTGGCAAGGATTCAACAGCCTATTTGCAAACTATATATTTTCTGAACTACAAACGCGGAATTGAAGAAAAATTAAATCAGGCATTAGCCGATATGGCAAACAGTATCAATAAGCAGGCGCAAGCCTGATTATTGATACACCGCTTCACTCCGAGGCGGCTTGTTCTCTACCAACGATATGGTCATTTGGTGGCAGTTGCAGATAATAACCCTGAGTATCCAGATGTTTCATAACTTCATTGGCACTGACACGTGCCAGCATCAACGGCGCTTCAAGCTCCAGCGTCATTACATATTCAAGATGACCAAACATCGTTAACAGTGCGTCCGGTACTCGGGTAAAATTATCTTCCTGTTCTACGAATAGGTAGCTGTCGGGTTTTTTATGGCCTTTATAAATCACACACTGCATAAGCCGTTTCCTCTAGATTCATCATATTAATTCATGCCGAGCGCTGAATTTGCCCAGAGCGTTTTTTTAAATATACCAGTAATAGGGATATGGCGGCCGGGGTAACACCGGAAATACGGGCGGCCTGCCCAAGCGTTATTGGCCTCGCGGCAAATAATTTTTGTTGTACCTCTGTCGACAGCCCGCTGACCTGGCTATAATCCAGGTTATCCGGTATCACTGTTTCCTGATGTCGCTGCTGCCGCTCGATATCCTGTTGCTGGCGCTCAATATACCCTGCATATTTAGCCTGAATATTGATTTGTTCAATGATGGTCCTGTCTGTTAGGTTCAAACCCATCTCTGCAATCTTTTTTAAGCCGTCATATTCAACACCAGGGCGCCGCAACAAATCCATCAACGTCGTATCACGGCTCAGTGGTTCACTGAGCATACTGGTAACCAGCCTGGCTGCGGGGCTTTCCGGTCTTAGCCAGGTGGAATTCAAACGTTGCTGCTCACTTTCCAGCGTCTCGCGAAACTCATTAAAGGCCTGCCAGCGCATGTCTTCGATCAGGCCCAGGTTACGCCCCTGCTCTGTCAGACGTAAATCAGCATTGTCTTCCCGTAATAACAGGCGATATTCGGCACGACTGGTAAACATCCGGTATGGCTCACTGGTGCCGCTGGTAATCAGATCGTCAACCAGTACTCCCAGATAGGCCTGCTCCCGCCCCGGACACCAGGGTTGCTGGCCGCGTAAATGCAACACGGCATTAATACCTGCCAACAGACCCTGCGCCGCCGCTTCCTCATAACCCGTAGTGCCATTAATCTGTCCGGCAAAAAACAGGCCGTTAATATGACGGTTCTGCAATGACGGTAACAGGTCGCGTGGATCAAAATAATCATACTCAATGGCATAACCTGGACGGGTGATATGGGCCTGCTCACAGCCGGGAATGCTACGCACGAGCTCATATTGAACATCAAATGGTAAACTCGTTGAAATACCATTGGGATAAACTTCATGGGTATCCAGGCCTTCGGGCTCGATAAATACCTGATGCGAAGTCCTATCGGCAAACCTTACTACCTTGTCTTCAACCGACGGGCAATAACGAGGCCCGGTTCCTTCTATGACGCCGCTGTACATGGGTGACCGTGATAAACCCGCGCGGATAATATCGTGGGTTTTTTCACAGGTTCTGGTGATATAACAGACGCGCTGTTCGGGGTGCTGCTCAACCTTTCCCAGAAATGAAAACACCGGCAGCGGTTGATCCCCTGCCTGTTCTGTCATGCGACTAAAATCCAGGCTTTTACCGTCCAGGCGCGGTGGAGTCCCTGTTTTCAGCCGCCCGACCCGCAATGGCAATTCACGCAGACGATGGGCCAGGGCGCTGGCTGATGGGTCGCCCGCTCGGCCGCCCTGATAATTGGATTCACCGATATGGATACGACCACCCAGAAAGGTACCCACCGTCAGGATCACCGTCGGCGCCAGAAACCTTAACCCCATCTGGGTTACCACGCCGGTCACCCGATCCCCTTCGACGATCAGATCATCAACGGCCTGCTGAAACAGCGTCAAATTGTTTTGTGATTCCAGATATCGACGCACAAATTGCCGATATATACTACGATCGGCCTGGGCCCGGGTAGCACGAACCGCCGGACCTTTGCTGGCATTCAGGCGTCGAAAATGAATACCGGCATGATCGGCGGCAATGGCCATCACCCCCCCCAGGGCATCGATCTCCTTAACGAGATGCCCCTTGCCAATCCCGCCAATGGCCGGATTACAGCTCATCTGTCCCAAAGTATCGAGGTTATGGGTCAATAACAGCGTTGCTGCCCCCATGCGTGCTGCGGCCAGCGCCGCCTCAGTGCCGGCATGGCCACCACCGATCACAATCACTTCAAATTGACGCTGAAAATTCACTCCACAAGCACCTGATACAAAATCAAAACAGCGCCTATTTTACCAAATTCAGTGAAAAAACTACCCATCCATAGAATTTAAATATATCTCCCCTGAAAACACTTTTAAAAGGCTCGAAAACACCATCAATATCCCTGAAAAGCCATTATTTATAACGTCCTCTGCTAATATTAATCTAAACAAAATCAAGATTTTAATAGCCGTGGCCGACATCTAAATAGATAGAAGTTAATCTGGAAGGGTAATGTCAGCAGTCAGACGTAAAATCGGGGACAATGATGGCTTAAAGCTAGTCAACAGTGGTGAACTTTTCAAGGATCAGCTGATCGTCATGCTTGAACATGTACAGATGTTCGATGACTTCAGCGAACCAGAGCTCCACTCGCTGGCCAATTTTCTCCATGCCTACCAGGCTGATAAAGGTGCTGTTCTCTATCGTGAAGGTGACCGGGCTGGTCATATGTGTCTGCTCATCGAGGGAAGGTTAGAAGTTTTTAAGGATGTCGATCGGGGCCAACCCAAAAAGCTGGCCGAGATCAGGCCTGGAAAATCAATTGGCGAAATGTCGGTCATCGACGGCCTGCCAAATTCGGCTACGGTTATTGTTGGTGACCCGTCGATATTAATCGTTATGACACGTAAGGATCTGCAAATGATTGCCCATAGCCACCCGGCGCTGGGTATCAAACTGTTATGGCATCTGGCCAACCTGCTCAGCCAGCGCCTGCGCCATACCAGTGGTCGCCTGATAGACCGGCTCTAAACCGCACCTACTTGCCGATACAAAAACTCGAAAAGATGTTGCCCAGCAGGTCATCACTGCTAAACTCACCCGTGATCTGCCCCAGGGCCTGCTGCGCCTGACGCAGGTCTTCTGCCAGCAACTCACCGGCCTCATTGATCTGTAATTGTTCAATACCATGCGACAGATGTCCGCCTGCCAGCCTCAGGGCGTCAAGGTGGCGTCGTCTGGCGCTAAAACTATCTTCGTTGGCCGGATAAAAACCAGCGTGCTGTTTCAGGCATTCTACAAGCAAGTCGAGTCCCTGCCCCTGTTTAACCGATAAAAATAGCTCGCGTTGTGAACCATTTGTTTGTTGCTGGGCGGCGGCACCACTCAAGTCAATCTTGTTTCTTATAACCACTCGCGGGGTGTTTATGCGGGTCTCTTCCGGCAATGTTTCCAGCAGCTCCTGACACACGAGCGGATCATAACCGTTGTCATCAAACACCAGCAATAACATATCCGCCTGCTTAATTTCGGCCAGGGCCCGTTCGATACCTATCTGTTCAATTGGATCATCGCTGTTACGCAAACCCGCCGTATCCATTATATGTAATGGCAAACCATCAATAACGATATGTTCGCGCAGGACATCACGCGTCGTGCCGGGCCGCTCGGTGACTATCGCCGTCTCTTTCGCCGCCAGCACATTCAGCAAACTCGACTTGCCGGCATTTGGCGGACCGGCTATCACAATGTTCATACCATCACGCAGCAAAACACCCTGCTGCGCCTGGGCCTGCACATCATTGATCATATGCTGCAGTGCAGTGAGGCGTTCATGGACCTGGCCAGCGGATAAAAAATCGATCTCTTCGTCAACAAAATCTATCGCCGCTTCAATATAGCTGCGCAGGCTAATCAACTCCTGATTCAATTCATGGATTCGCTCCGAAAAACACCCCTGTAGTGAACGCAACGCTGAACGCGCAGCCTGTAGTGAATGGCTATCTATCAGGTCAGCAATCGCCTCGGCCTGAGCCAGATCAATCTTGTCATTGATAAAAGCGCGCTCAGAAAACTCTCCGGGGCGGGCCAATCGTGCGCCGTGATTCAACACGGTTTGCAATAACATATCCAGAACCACGCTACCGCCATGACCCTGTAATTCCAGGATATCTTCACCGGTAAAAGAAGCCGGCCCACGGAAAAATATTGCAATACCCTGATCGATAACTGTGCCGTCGGTGGCGTAAAATTCGTGATAAGAAGCGTGGCGTGGCTGGAGTGGTTGTTTGTTTTCCAGGCCCAATACTGCTGTTGCAATGTCCCGGCTCAGCGGTCCTGATACACGCACCACCCCCACCCCGCCACGGCCAGATGGTGTTGCAATAGCGGCTATTGTTTCTTGCTGTCCCAGCATTCACTAACGACCCGTGGCTTTCGCTTTGATCTGTGCAACTAGCGCAGCAAATAACAATTTATTGTTTGCACCACCTGCTCCGCTGGTCTCTGATCGCTAGTTTCAGGTTGTGCTGCTTTTGCTATGAGCCTTCTCGATACCGCGCGTGATTACCCACTGCTGCAGTATTGATATAACGCTGTTGGCAACCCAGTACAATACCAGGCCAGCCGGAAAGAAGGCAAAAAACAGCGTGAATATGAATGGCAGCGCCATCATAACCTTGGCCTGTACCGGGTCCGGTGGTGGTGGATTCAGTTTTTGCTGCACAAACATACTGATGCCCATCAACAACGGCAATATGTAATACGGGTCTTTAGTAGACAGATCATGAATCCAGCCAATAAATGGTGCCTGGCGCATTTCAACGCTTTCCAGCAACACCCAGTATAAAGCGATAAACACGGGTATCTGTACCAGCATGGGCAAACAACCGCCCAATGGATTGATTTTCTCTTTTTTATAGAGCTCCATCATCGCCTGGCTCATGCGCTGACGATCATCACCATAACGCTCACGTATGGTGGTTACACGCGGCGCCAGTCTACGCATATTGGCCATTGAGCGATAACTTTTTTCCGACAATTTGTAGAAAATCAACTTAATGATAATTGTCAAAATAATGATGGACCAGCCCCAGTTATTAAGTACACCATGAATGTAGGTCAGCAACCAGAAAATCGGCTGCGCCAGGATTGTCAGCACACCGTAATCGACCGTCAGCTTCAATGATTCAGTAACACCTTCCAGTCGTTTCTGATCCTTGGGTCCGACGTAGAGCTGATTACTGAAGCGTCCACTGCCGCCGGCTTCAATCTTCGTCTGCGGTGAAATCATACCCAGTACATAGGGCCGGTTTTCCGGGGCCTTGGAATAATATTGAAATTTCTGCTGTTCGGGTGGCAACCAGGCCGTAACAAAATAATGCTGGATCATTGCCGCCCATCCAGAACTGATGTCACGACTTAGATTGGCATCATCCATATCATCGAAGTCGATCTTTTCGTATTTCTCTTCCTCGCTATAGATCACACCACCGGTATAGGTATAGATAAAGGCTGATGATTCGTCATCCCCTGGTCGTGTTCTTTGTAATTGTTGATACTGGTGACCCTGCCAGTCTGCAGCCGAACTATTCTTAACCTGATGCTCGACCCTGATCAGGTAACTGTCGCGCGTGAAGGTATAGGTCTTGATCACCTCGATGCCATTATCACCCTGCCAGCGCAACGCAACCATCAGTTCATTCACGCCATTGGCAAGTCGATATTCCTGTTGCTCAGCTGTGTATATTGCATGATGATCTGGTGCACCGTTGGCAGACAGCAAGCCTGACTGCGCAATCAACACCCGACGCTCACTATCCTGCATCAACCTGAATGGCAATCTGTCCGAATTCAGATTAACAGGATAAGTCCGTAAATCTGCCTGACGCAGATCTCCACCCCGTTTATCGATTTCGACATCCAGCACATCGGTTATCACGTGGATTCGCCCGGCAGATTCGAGCTTGTTATCAACAACAACCGGAGTGCTCGCCGCCAGTTCCGCTGTTGCTGTACTTTGTGGAACGGCCGGGATGTCCTGTTTATTGATGGTGTTGGCCAATTGCTCTGTTGGCGTGGTTTCATTTGTCGCCAGTGGAGAAAAATCGTCCTGCCAAGCCTGCCATATCATCAATAAAACAAATGACAGGGCGAAAAATAATATGATGCGCTGATTATCCATGTGCGTGTTTATCTGTCCTGTTATCCGGCACCGGATCATAACCGCCCGGGTGCCATGGGTGACAACGTCCGATACGGCGCAGCGCCAGCCACAAGCCTTTAATCAGACCATGATTTTGCAGTGCCTGTTCGGCATACGATGAACAACTGGGATGGAAACGACAATGCGTCCCTAAAAAGGGGCTCAGACAGTAACGATAACAGCGCACACACCCTATAATTAATCTGCGCATTGCTCAATCTCTGTCCAGTGTTTTACCAGTAGATTCCTGATGTCCCGATTCGTTTTTCCAATCAACGTCGGCTTCGCCATTACGACGATATCATTACTTCCAAGAAAAGTACGTTGTTGTCGAAAACTCTCACGAACCTGGCGTTTTATATTATTTCGCAGCACGGCTTTTCGGGTACACTTTCTCGATACAATCAAGCCCAGACGCGGATATCCACACTTATTGGCTCTGATCAGGATAGTAAAACCCAGGCTGGAAAATCTTTTTGCCCGCTTGAATACGCGCTGAAAATCCGCTGGCCCGGTCAGTCGAAAGCATCTTGAAAACCGCCTGTGTTCAGCAGCATCCAAGCTGTAACTGCCCGTTATGCGCTGAGCTTCGCCCGTCCCTTGGCACGACGACGCTTGATAACCATACGCCCTGCCGCAGTTTTCATTCTGGCACGAAAGCCATGGGTGCGCTTACGTTTTAATGTACTTGGTTGAAATGTTCTTTTCATTTAAAACTACCTGTTTTGACCCGCTGTCGACTGCCGCTGGACAGCCCAGCGAAACAAAGTCGGATAAAATACCCATTTTTACTACTAAATGTCAATATCAAGGAGCATATTTTTCCTTGCTCAAGCGCTAGATTAGCTCTCAAAACAGGTATACACTTGCGGGTCTTATGGAGCAAACACTGATTCAACCGGAGGCTAGTTTGGCCAGTTCTTTATGGCAAAAATGCCTCGATCATCTCGAATCTGAAGTCACGGCCCAGCAGTTTAATACCTGGCTAAGACCATTACAAGCCATTGAATCTGATGGAAGTTTACGTCTACTGGCCCCCAATCGTTTTGTGCTGGACTGGGTTAATGAACGTTTTATCGAACATATCTCCGAGATATCAACGCGCCTCAATGACAACGAATCGGTACTGGTCTCGATAGAGATAGGCAGCAACAATAAGCCTGCCGTTGTCACTGATACAGAAAATAAAAAAACAAACAGCCCCGCTACAACCGTAACCAACCCCTTAGCAGGTTTCTCCCGCCGCAGCGATGTTGAGCAGGTCAACCATATTCGCAGTCTGCGCAATGAATTCACCTTTGAAAATTTTGTTGAGGGTAAGTCGAATCAGCTGGCCAGGGCCGCCTCGCAACAGGTCGGTGAAAATCCTGGCGGGGCCTATAACCCCCTGTTTCTCTATGGTGGTGTTGGTCTGGGCAAAACCCACCTGATGCATGCGGTCGGCAATATGATTATTCAACGTAATCCGGATGCCCGTGTTGTTTATATTCACTCCGAACGTTTTGTCGGTGATATGGTCAAGGCCTTCCAGCACAACGCCATAAATGAATTTAAACGTTATTACCGCTCCGTTGATGCCCTGTTAATCGATGATATTCAGTTTTTTGCCAACAAAGAGCGCTCGCAGGAAGAATTTTTTCACACCTTCAACACCCTGCTGGAAGGTCAGCGTCAGGTCATCATGACCTGTGACCGTTACCCGAAGGAAGTCAACGGGCTCGAAGAACGCCTCAAATCCCGTTTTGGCTGGGGTCTGACGGTAAGTATAGAACCACCAGAGCTCGAAACACGTGTCGCTATCCTTATGAGCAAGGCCCATCAGATGAGCATGGACCTGCCTAGTGAGGTTGCCTTTTTTATCGCCAAACGCATACGTTCCAATATCCGCGAACTTGAAGGTAGTTTGCGCCGTGTACTGGCAAATTCTCGCTTTACCGGCCGACCAATCACCCTTGATTTAACCCAGGATGCCTTAAAAGACCTGATTGCGTTACAGGACAAACTTATAACTATCGAAAACATCCAGAAGACGGTGGCTGAATATAGCCAGATACGCCTTTCGGACCTGTTATCCAAGCGCCGTTCGCGCTCTGTAGCAAGGCCGCGCCAGCTTGCCATGGCCTTATCCCGGGAATTAACCAATCATAGTCTACCCGAAATAGGGGAGGCCTTCGGCGGGCGTGACCATACCACGGTGATGCACGCCTGTAAAAAAATTAACGAACTAAAAGAATGTGATAACAAAACTGCTGAAGATCATGCAAACCTGTTAAGAACACTGACAACATGATGTGTATCAACTGTGGATAAATTCAACCTGTGCATAACTTCCCTTTTATTACCAGGTTTCGCACAGGATTAACACGGTTATCCACATACGTTATTAACAGATAAATTAATGTTAACTATTTGAATAATAGTTTAAATTTAGACTTATATACAATTATAGTCGGTACTAATAACAACAGTAATAATAAACTCATAAACTAAATATATTAATATTATGAAATTTACAATAGATCGCGATTCACTGATAAAACCACTACAACAGGTTGCAGGTGTCGTAGAACGACGTCAGACATTACCGATATTGTCTAATATTTTAGTCACGGTAAAAGATAATAAATTATCAATGATTGGTACTGACCTGGAGGTGGAGATGCAAACACATGCATCGCTGGTTAATGCCGAAGCAGGTGAGATTACGCTACCCGCACGGAAGTTCCTGGATATTTGCCGGGCATTACCTGATCAGGCAGAGATCCAGTTGAGCCTTAAAGACGGCAGGGCGGTTATTCGTTCCGGGAAAAGTCGCTTTGTGCTTTCTACGCTGGCAGCAGCTGACTTCCCGAATATTGAGGTCGATGACAGCGTTCAGACCTTTTCTGTTTCACAGGCTACATTACGCAATGCTCTCGAACGCAGTTATTTTGCCATGGCTCAGCAGGATGTACGTTATTATTTAAACGGGATGCTGTTTGAGATCAATGCCGGGCAATTGACCCTAGTTGCCACCGATGGTCACAGACTGGCAGTATGTAATACAGGCGCCCCCCTTGAAAGCGATGAAAATCAACAAGTTATAGTCCCAAGGAAGGGGGTCATCGAACTGATGAAGTTGTTGTCGGATGATGATTACCCGATTGAGATTGGTGTGGGCAATAACTTTATCCGCTTTTCTACAGCAGAGACGACATTTATTTCAAAATTAATCGATGGTCGTTTTCCTGATTATCACAATGTGGTACCGAAAAATAATAATAAAACGGCAACCTGTGAGCGTGAAATACTTCGTCAGGCCCTGTCTCGAGTGTCCATCCTGTCAAACGAAAAATACCGTGGTGTCCGTATGTCGTTTAGCAGTGGTGTATTACAAATATTGGCGCACAACCCGGAACAGGAAGAGGCCGAGGAAGAAATGGCCATTGATTACCGTGGCGATGATCTGGAGATTGGTTTTAATGTAAATTATGTTGTTGATGCCGTGAGTGCTGGATCCTCGGAGAAGATTCAATTATCGCTGTCAGATCCTAACAGCTGTTGTTTAATTGAGGGCATAGGTGAAGATGATTGTCAGTATGTGGTCATGCCCATGCGCCTTTAAACGTCAAAATTATGAGGCTAGAGCGTATTGTCATTGATCAAGTCAGAAATCTGAATGAAGTCAATATTAATCTATCTGCGCGGCTGAATATATTATTCGGCGAAAATGCCAGTGGAAAAACCAGTTTTCTGGAATCATTGCATTTATTGGCTTATGCCAGATCATTTCGGAGCCATCATTTCAAACACATCGTTAATCGTGATGCAGATTATCTACGTGTTACAGGTCAAATCGCCGGTTCCGGTCATCAGACGGTGCCCGTTGGTGTAGAGTTTAGAGATGGTCGATTGCGCATGAGGGCGGAAGGGAAGAGCCTGAAAAAAACCTCCGAGCTGGCGCAGTATTTACCGATTATTATTATTCACCAGGAATGCCAACGTTTATTGACCGATGGCCCCAAGTTTCGAAGAAAATTTCTCGATTGGGGTGTGTTCCACGTGGAACCTGGTTTTTTGAAGGCATGGCGACGTTATGTACGTGTTTTGAGGCAACGTAATGCTGTGTTGCAGAGCGGGCGTGGCCGACGAACAGATGTATCCGTCTGGGATCAGGAATTTAAAGAGTGTGCACTGGCTATACATGAATTTCGCCAGTCTTATTGTGGCCGCTTTATTCCGGTACTGAAGAATTGCCTGGAGCAGATACTCGATGACAGTAAGGATATATCAGTAGCCTATAATCCAGGGTGGGATACCAGTCAGGACTTTTTAACCATTCTGGAGGCCGCTTATGAGCTGGATTCCAGGAGGGGATTTACCCACCGTGGACCACACCGCGCGGATATTTCGGTGAAGTCTGCGGGTGTGGCAGCGCATGAGAATCTGTCGCGAGGGCAACAAAAACTCCTGATATGCGCGATGCTGATTGCCCAAGCTCTGGTTTACCGCCAGCATAGCGGGAAACCCTGCGTATTTTTGGTAGATGATTTGAAGGCCGAGCTGGATCAGGAGCATGTAGAGCGTGTCATGGCCTTGCTTGAGGGTGTGGACGCACAAATAATTATGACTGCCACAGATAAAGAGGCCCTGGCGCCTTTTTGTTTCACCGGGCATAAAACGTTCCACGTGGAACGTGGCCGTGTTACGGAAGTGGTATAATCGGGGTTTTGCCAATGGAAGATACAATGAGCGAAGAGCAGGTATACGATTCATCACGGATTAAGGTGCTTCGAGGCCTGGATGCCGTTCGTAAACGGCCGGGAATGTATATCGGCGACACAGACGATGGCACGGGTTTGCATCATATGGTTTTTGAGGTCGTTGATAACGCCATAGACGAGGCCCTGGCTGGACACTGTAGCGAAATCGGCGTAATCATACATGGCGATGGCAGTTTATCGGTATCCGACAACGGCCGTGGTATTCCGGTAGATATCCATCCAGAGGAAGGACGTTCGGCTGCAGAGGTTATAATGACCATATTACATGCCGGCGGAAAATTTGATGACAATTCCTACAAGGTTTCGGGTGGATTGCACGGTGTCGGAGTTTCGGTGGTTAACGCGCTTTCAGAAACCCTGCGCCTGACGATTCGCCGTAATAACAAGATATATCAGCAGGATTATCGGCTTGGAGAGCCCGTAGCAGACCTGACTCCCGTGGGTGAAACGAATAAAACCGGTACCGAGATTCGCTTCAAGCCGAGTACGGAAATTTTTACCAAGACCGAGTTTCATTATGATGTCCTTGCCGCACGTTTGCGTGAATTATCATTCCTGAATAATGGTGTCTGTATACGCCTGACCGATGAGCGCAATGATAAAGAGGATGTCTTTGAATATGAAGGCGGTATTCGCGCCTTTGTTGAACATTTAAACCGCAATAAGACACCATTACACGACACCGTTATCCACTACAGCACTGAAAAGGATGGCGTGGGTATCGAAGTGGCGATGCAGTGGAATGACTCCTACCAGGAAAAGATATTCTGCTTTACCAATAACATACCCCAGCGTGATGGTGGAACCCATCTGGCCGGCTTTCGCGGTGCATTAACGCGGACAATGAACCAGTACATTGAAAAGGGTGGTGTGGCCAAAACGGCACGTGTTGCCACTACGGGTGATGATGCCCGCGAAGGGCTGACAGCAGTAGTTTCAGTCAAGGTGCCCGATCCGAAATTTTCATCTCAGACCAAGGATAAACTGGTTTCATCCGAGGTCAGACCGCTCGTCGAGTCCTGCGTTTCAACGCAACTATTTGATTTCCTTATGGAAAATCCGCAATCGGCAAAAGCCATTACGGCCAAGATAGTTGACGCGGCTCGCGCCCGCGAGGCAGCGCGCAAGGCCAGGGAGATGACCCGGCGCAAGGGTGTGCTGGATGTAACGGGTTTACCCGGAAAGCTGGCAGACTGCCAGGAAAAGGATCCGGCACAGTCTGAATTATTTCTGGTTGAGGGTGATTCAGCCGGTGGCTCAGCGAAGCAGGGTCGAGACAGGCGTTTCCAGGCTATTTTGCCACTCAAGGGAAAAATTCTGAATGTAGAAAAGGCGCGTTTTGACAAGGTACTGTCATCCGTGGAGGTAGGAACCCTGATAACGGCATTGGGTTGTGGTATAGGAAAGGATGACTATTTTCCCGACAAGCTGCGTTATCACCGCATCATTATCATGACCGATGCCGACGTTGACGGTTCGCATATTCGGACATTATTGCTGACGTTTTTTTACCGGCAAATGCCGGAATTGATTGAGCGTGGTCATATCTACATCGCTCAACCACCCTTATACAAGGTTAAAAAAGGCAAACAGGAACACTACGTCAAGGATGATCAGGAGTTAAACCGGTACCTGATGCACATCGCGGTAGAAAATACGACGCTGCAGGTAAATGCCGATGCCCCCCCGGTTAATGGCCAGGCCCTGGAATCATTGATGGGAAATTATATGCAGGTTATGGCCAGCATTCAGCGCCTGTCAAAACGTATCAATCCCCTGGCACTTGAAAAAATGGTGTATATGCCGGCACTCGCCGGCGAGGGTCTGCGTGATATCGGCGTGGTTAGAAACTGGTTTAGTGAATTGCAGGATCGTCTTAATGGTGATGACAATGGTAATGTCAGTTTTTCGATCGATGTTGAACAGGAAGTTGATGAGTTATTATGGCGCGCCAGGATTAAGGAGACCATTCACGGAATTACATCGGCACGTGAACTGACGCAGGATTTCTTCTCCCTCAGTGAATACCAGATCATGGTCGATTTGGGTAAACAGCTCATTGGTTTGATAGGTGATGATGCCTTTGTCCAGCGTGGTGAACGCAAGA